>FWWL01003075.1_pt1 | contig 31839 bp, 44 predicted proteins | sample 2228331 | NCBI WGS metagenome assembly FWWL01 (sample SAMEA103939775, study PRJEB20133) | metagenome
CTCCTGAAGATTGGGATGGTGTTTTTACCATGGTATCTAAGTAGTTTTATTTAATTAATATTAAAAAATTTTTATTAATTTATCTATTAGGGTTATAATCAATTTTAAGCAAAAGCAAAAGAAATTATTTTAATAATAGAAATAAAAAATATCAATTAATAATAAAGAGGTTTTTATGAATAAAAAAGAAAAATCTATATTCTCAGATAAAGTTGTTACTACATTTGGTAATGAAACAAGCTTTGTTGGAAATTTAAGTTTTAAAACTTCTGTTAAAATATGTGGTGAATTTAAAGGAACAATAAAAACTGAGGGATATCTTGAAATTGCTCCAGAAGCTAAAGTAGAGGCAGAAATTGAAGCAGGCTCAATAAAGGTTGCTGGTATTTTAAAGGGAAATATTAATAAATCAGATAGAGCGGAACTTGTTAATAGTGCTCAAATGTACGGAAATATAAATACCAAGGTATTGAAAATAGAAGATGGTGTTATATTCCAGGGCGAATGTAAAATGAGTAAATAACTTTTAAAAACCATCTTGACAGTTGTAAAAAATCTGTTACTTTTCCTGCGATTTTGCCCTCATAGCTCATTCGGTAGAGCGTTTCCATGGTAAGGAAAAGGTACTCGGTTCGATTCCGAGTGAGGGCTATTAAGAGTTCATATGCAATTAGATTTTTAGATAAATTAAATTTTAAAAGGTGAATAAAGATGAGAGAATTGATATCATTAAAATGTGAAGAATGTGGAAATAAAAATTACACTACTGACAAAAATAAAAAGAATACACCTGATAAATTGTCATTTAAAAAATATTGTAAATTTTGTAGAAAGCATACAGTTCATAGTGAAACAAAGATTAAATAAAGTTTAGCTTATTATTTTAATTAATATTAAAAGGTCAGTAGCTCCAATTGGTAGAGCGGCGGTCTCCAAAACCGCATGTTGGGGGTTCGAGTCCCTCCTGGCCTGTTTCCCTTTTATTTATTTAAACTGTATATTTGGGGATGGAGGTATAATGACTAAACAAAATATTTTTAAAAAAATTACATTTTTTATTACTTCTTCATACAGAGAGTTAAAAAAAATAGACTGGAGTATTGTAACAAAATCTGTACCAGCTCATCTTATAGGTATATTAATTGTAATAGCTTTTTTTTCACTCTTTTTTTTAATTGTAGATCTTGGAATTGGTAAATTTATTCAGTGGATTTTTGGGTTATGAGAAATTACTATATTTTGAAAGTAGCTAGTGGCAGTGAGTATCAGGTTGTTGAATACCTCAATAAAATAATTAAAAATACATATTTAGAGAAATATGTTTTTAATCCTGTTGTTCCCGAATCAAAAACAGAAAAGAAAATTAAAGGTAAGAAAAGAGAATTTAAGTCAAGATTATACCCTGGATATGTTTTTCTTGAGATAGATTTTTCAGATAATCCAGATGATGAGAATTATTGGAAAAAAATTGTTAAAGAAATATTAAATGCTTCTTCTGTAGCAGGTTTTTTAGGTGTTAAAAGAACAGATAGACCTATTCCATTGACAAAAGCAGAAGTAAGATCTTATCTTGTAAATATAGGTCAGATAAAAGAAACTGAAGCAGAAGAAGTAAAATCAATTTATGAAGTAGGTGAAGAAGTAAATATTATAGGTGGTGGATTTAAAGGTTGTTCTGGAATAATAAAAGAAATTGATAAAGATAAATCAAAGATTATCGTTGAAATAAAAATATTTGATAGACCAACGCCAGTTGAACTTTCAATTGATCAAGTTGAAAAGAAATAAAAAATTAAAAATAAAAAAGATAAAAATAAAAAAATTAGGAAGAAATATTACCAGAATATTAATAAATAAAAGAAAAATTGCAAAAGAAAAAGACTGTAAAAAACTAAAAACAATTAATGTAAGAATAAATATAAAATTATATTAAAAGAGGATTATTTATGGCAAAGGAAATTAAACAAATAGTTAAATTACAAATTGTTGGGGGGGAAGCTAAACCAGCCCCACCTATTGGTACTGCATTGGGTCCAACTGGAATTAATTTAGGACAATTTGTTCAAACTTTTAATGCAAAAACAGCTAATCGAAAGGGGGAACTCATTCCTACTATTGTAACAATATATAAAGATAAAACTTTTGATATTACCTTAAAAGTTGCTCCAGTTTCTTTTATGATTAAAAAGGCTATAAACCTTGAAAAAGGTTCTGCTACACCAAATAAAACAAAGGTTGGAAAAATAACAAGAAAGCAGATAAAAGAAATTGCTGCAAAAAAGATTCCTGATTTAAATACAAATGATATTGAAAAAGCTGCAAAAATTGTAGAAGGCACCTGTAGATCAATGGGAGTTGAGGTAATAGACTAAATTAAGGAGTTTAAATAATGGCTTTTCATGGAAAATTATATAAAAAAGCAAAAGAAAATATTGAGCAAAAAGCTTATAATATTAAAGATGCTATATCTTTAATAAAAAAAATTTCATATGCAAAATTTGATGAAACATTAGAGGTTTCATTTAATTTAAAGTTAGAAAAAAAACATTCAATTAGATCAACAATTTTACTGCCACATTCTTTTGGTAAAACAAAAAAAATTCTTGTTTTCGCAAAAGGGCAAAAAGCTGAAGAAGCATTAGCTGCCGGTGCTGATTATGCCGGTGATGAAGAATATATTGAAAAAATAAAAAATGGGTGGTTAGATTTTGATGCTTGTATAGCTACACCTGATATGATGAAAGATATTGGTAAAATAGCAAAGATTTTAGGTCCAAAGGGTATGATGCCTAATCCAAAAACTGGAACAGTCACAGATAACATTGCTCAAGCAGTTAAAGAGATCAAGCAGGGTAAGTTAGAGTATAAGGTAGATAAAGCAGGAGTAGTACATTCTATATTTGGTAAAAAATCTATGACAGAAGATCAAATATATGAAAACTTTTATCATCTATATCAGGATATTTTGAAAAAAAGACCATCAGATTTAAAAGGAAATTATATTTTATCAGTTTATATTTCTTCAACTATGTCTCCTTCTATAAGGGTTGATTTGTCCAGTTTGTCTTAGTTAAATTAGCTTTGTGAGCTATTACGCATTTTTATTATAAATTACCTCGTTCTATCTACCAATTTTATAAGGAACAAGTATGGAAAAAAAAAGAGAAATTAAGCCAGAAAAGATAGCTTATTTTAATAAGATTAAGGAAATTTTAAGTGAAAACAGCTTTATTCTTTTCTGCAATTATTCAAATATTACCGTAAAACAATTTGAAGAAATTAGGAACAAGATTAAAGAAAAAAAGGGGAATATCAAAGTAATTAAAACCAAGATTGCGAAATTGGCTGCAAATGATACTTTAGATTTAAAAATTCCGGATGAAATGTTCAAATTAAATACTTTTATAGTCTATTCTAATGATGAAATTAGTAGTATAGTAAAAGAAATTAAAAATGTTCAGAAAAACAAAGTTGTATCAATCAAGGGAGCAATTTTTGAAAATAATTTTCTACCTGCAAATGAAGCAGAAAAAATTGCAGACATGCCATCAAAAGCAGAACTTTATGGTATGTTGGCAAATATTTTGGCAAGTCCATATACAAGATTTACTAGAGTTCTCGGTGAAATCATAACTAGATTCCCAAGAGTACTTAATCAAATAGCTCAATCTAAATAAAAAAAATTTAAAAAATTAAAAATGTTAAGGGAGTAAATATGGCAAATCTTACAAAAGAACAAATTATTGAAGCAGTTAAAGGCATGACTGTTATGGAACTTAATGATTTAGTAAAAGCACTTGAGGAAACTTTTGGTGTTAGTGCATCTGCACCAATGATGATGGCTGCTCCAGCAGCTGCTACAGCCACCGCTGAAGGTAGTGAAAAAGAAGAAAAATCTGAATTTGATATTTATATAAAAAATCCTGGTGCTCAGAAGATCGAAGTTATCAAAAGAGTTAGAGAAATTACTTCTCTTGGTCTAAAAGAAGCTAAAGATGCAGTTGAAGATCCATCAAAACCAATCAAAACTTTAGTACCAAAAGAAGAAGCAAATGCTATTAAGAAAAAATTAGAAGAAGCAGGTGCTCAGGTAGAGTTAAAGTAATGCCTTATAATTGGCAAAGGAAATTAAATTATTATTCAATCAAAAATGAAGGGAGTATAGCAACTCCCTTCATGATATTATTTTTTTTTATATTTTTAATTCTCTTATATAATTTTTCATTTGATAAATATCATTTTATTTTTTTAAATTAATCTTAAACATTCAGGAGAAATTCATGAAGGTGAAATTTTCACCAATTAAAAGCAATCCAAATAGGTTTTATGTTAATAATTTCAAAGAAGAGGCAATATCTTTTCCAAATTTTTTAGAAATACAAAAATCATCTTATGAATGGTTTTTACAATTAGAAAAAAAGTTAAATAATATACCTATTGAAGTTCAAGGGTTAGAAGATTTATTTAGAAGTCATTTCCCTATAGAATCAAAAAATAATAATATTGTTTTAGAATATGTAGAATATAAATTTGGACAACCGAAATATACTGTAGAAGAAGCAAGAGTTAAAGGTAAATCTTATTCAATACCAATTAAAATTTTGGTAAATTTGATATTCAAAGATTCAGGAGAGGTAAGAACAAAAGAGATACACCTTGGTGAATTTCCTTTGTTGACAGATTCTGGCACATTCATAATAAATGGAGCTGAAAGAGTTGTCGTATCACAGATACATAGATCTCCTGGTGTTATGTTTAAATATGATGAAAGAAATAATGAATACCAAGCAAGATTATCTCCAGATAAAGGAGCATGGTTAGAATTCATTCTAGATGAAAAAAAAGAAATTTTAACTGTAAGAATCGATAAGAAAAGAAAAATACCTGCAACTACTTTTTTAAGAGTTTTAGGACTTGAGACAAATGAAAAGATAATCGATGTTTTTTATGAGACAGAAGTTTTACCAGTATCTTACGAATTAAGTGGAAGAATTTCTGCTCAGAATTTAATTATAGAAACAGATTTTGGTCCAGAAAGAATAATTTCTGCTGGTCAAGAAATACATGAAATTGATATCGATAAGCTTATTGAATATCAAATAAACGAATTAAAGGTAATTATATTAAATAGCAAAGAAAAAGTTTCATCTACAATTTTATTGAATACTATTCAAAAAGAGATTTTTGAAAAAGATCCTAATAATCCACTAAAATCTGAACCAACGAAGGAAGAAGCTATAAATAAAATTTTTAATATTTTAAGACCAGGAGAACCCGCATTAATAGAAACCGCGGAAATTGAAATAAAAGAAATGTTTTTCAATCCTCATAGATATTACCTTGGTAAAGTAGGGAGATTTAAATTAAATCGTAAATTTGATTATAAAGAAAATATTACTGATATGAATCTTCGAATGGAAGATATTATAAACACAATAACATATCTAACAAAAATTGTTGAGGGAGTATATAATGTAGATGATGAAGATCATCTATCAAATAGAAGAATTAGAGCAGTTGGTGAATTAATTTATAATGAATTAAAGAAAGGATTTGCTAGAATGCAAAGGATTGCAATTGAAAAGATGAATATGATTGATCCAGAAACAGCAAATCCAACAGAAATAATCAATAATAAGCCAATAACTTCAGTATTGAATGAATTTTTCGGTACATCTCAACTTTCCCAATTTATGGATCAGACAAATCCATTAACAGAATTAACTCACAAAAGAAGAATAAATGCTTTAGGTAAGGGAGGACTTTCAAGAGATAGAGCTGGTTCAAAGGTTAGAGATGTCCACACTTCACATTACGGGAGACTATGTCCAATCGAAACACCTGAAGGACAAAATATCGGTTTAATTTTATCATTAACAACATATAGTAAACCAAATGATTTCGGATATTTAGAAACACCTTATTTAAAAGTTGAAAATGGTAGAGTAACAAATAAAGTTGAATTTTTAACAGCAATTGAAGAAGAGAGATTCTATATTGCTCAAGCTATAGAACCTAGAGAGGAAGGGGGTAATTTTATAAATGAATTTGTCGATTCAAGACATAATGGAGAATATGTCAGTGTTCATAAATCAAAAATAGATTATATAGATTTATCCCCAAGGCAATTAGTCTCTATTTCAACAGCATTAATTCCATTTCTTGAGCATAATGATGCGAATAGAGCATTGATGGGTTCAAACATGCAAAGACAGGCAATACCACTACTTTTCCCGCAGTCTCCTTATGTTGGTACAGGTATAGAACAAAGAGTGGTTAAGGATTCAGGAATAATTCAATTTGCAAAAAGAAGTGGAAAGGTTGTTGATATTTCTAATTCTACAATAATAATTGAACCAGATAAAAAAGTAAAAGAAAATGATTTAGATGTATATAATTTAATAAAATATTTTAGAACCAACCAAGACACCGTATATAATCAAAGACCAATTGTTAAACTTGGTCAAAAGGTTAAAGAAGGACAACCTTTAACCGATGGTCCTGCAGCAGTTGATGGAGAACTCGCTCTTGGTGTAAATTTAAAAGTAGCATTTATTCCCTGGTATGGTTATAATTTTGAAGATGCAATTGTTATTTCTGAAAGAGTTGTAAAAGAGGATCTTTTAACCTCTTTACACATAAAAGAATTTCAAATAGAAGTTAGGGATACAAAATTAGGACCTGAAAAGATTACAAGAGATATTCCAAATTGTAGTGAAAGAGATTTAAAAGATCTAGATGAAAATGGGATAATAAAAATTGGATCATATGTAACATCAAATAGTATACTAGTAGGTAAAGTTACTCCAAAAGGTCATGAAGAATTGTTTCCTGAATATAAGCTTTTCAAATCAATCTTTGGCGAAAAAGCATCTGAAGTCAGAGATACTTCTTTAAGAGTTCCTCATGGTGTTGAAGGGTATGTAACAGATATTGTAAAGTTAAATAAAAATGATGTAGATGATCTTGATAATGGCGTAGAGGAAGTTATCAAAGTATATGTTGCAACAAAAAGAAAGATTCAAGTTGGAGACAAACTTTCTGGAAGACATGGTAATAAAGGTGTAATTTCTATAATATTACCTGAAGAAGATATGCCATTTTTACCTGATGGTACCCCAGTAGATATTGTATTAAATCCACTTGGAGTTCCAAGTAGAATGAATCTTGGTCAGATTTTTGAAACAGCTTTAGGGTGGGTATGTGAAAAATTAGACAAAAAAGTTGCTGTGCCTGTATTCGAGTCCCCAAAGTATGAGGAGATTCAGAAGTTACTTGAAGAAGCAGGGTTGCCGGCTACATCTAAAAGCAAGCTTTATGATGGGAAAACAGGTGAGCAGTTTATAAATGATGTCTTAATTGGAAATATATATATATTAAAATTAAATCATATGGTAGAAGACAAGGTTCATGCTCGTTCTACAGGTAACTACTCCCTAGTAACCCAACAACCACTCGGTGGTAAAGCTCAATTTGGTGGACAAAGACTTGGAGAAATGGAAGTATGGGCTCTTGAAGCATATGGAGCATCAGCAACATTACATGAATTTTTGACCCAAAAATCTGATGATAGAACAGGAAGAAATAACATGTATCATGCTATTGTAAAAGAAGAACCCATACCACCAGCAGGAATACCAGAGGCTTTCAATGTATTAGTTCAAGAATTGAGAGGAATGTGTTTGCATGTAATTTTATATGATGAAAATGGTAAAGAAATATCACTTACTGAAAAAGAACAAGAAAAGAATGTTTATAAGGCAAAACAAATATTTTAATAAATATGATTTTTAATATTTATTTTGAAGTAATAATGAAAATTTATCTATAAAGATATTCAATTAAAATTAATATTAAATATAAAATTATAAAATTAAATAGGTATATTAAAGAGGGAAATTATGAGTATTTTTGATAATGTTAAGATGATTTCAAAAATGCAGATAAAATTAGCTTCTCCTGAAGTTATTATTGAACAATCTTATGGAGAAGTTAAAAAACCTGAAACAATAAATTATAGAACACTAAAACCTGAAAAAGATGGTCTTTTTTGCGAGAGAATTTTTGGTACCACAAAGGATTATGAATGTTCTTGTGGTAAATTTAAAACAAGAAAATATGAAGGTGTTGTTTGCGATAGATGTGGAGTTCAGGTTACAGATTCAAAAGTCAGAAGGTATAGATGTGGTCATATAGTTTTAGCATCTCCAGTTGCACATATATGGTACTATAAAACAACTCCATCAAAAATAGCACTAGCTTTAGATGTTAAAAACAAGGATTTGGACTCTGTACTTTTCCATGAAAAATATATTGTTGTTGATCCTGGTGATACTGATTTAAAAGAAAAAGAAATATTAACTGAAAAAGAATATGAGGAAGCACTAAATAAATATGGTCCATCATTCAAAGCTTCAATGGGAGCAGAAGCTATTAAAGAACTTTTGTCTGAAATAGATATAGACTATGAGGTACATGTGCTCAGAAGAATGATGATCGAAAGAGACAAAAAATCAGATAAAAAGCTTTTATCAAGGCTGGCTCTTTTAGAAGATTTCAAAAAATCTGGTAATAGACCAGAATGGATGATTTTAGATGTAATACCTGTTATTCCACCTGATTTAAGACCTATGGTACAACTAGATGGAGGGAGATTCGCAACTTCTGATTTAAATGATCTTTATAGAAGACTTATACATAGAAATAATAGATTAAAAAAATTACAAAGAATGAAAGCACCTGATATTATTGTAAAAAATGAAAAAAGACTTTTACAGGATGCAGTTGATTGTTTATTCGATAATTCAAAAAGGAAAAGAGCAACAAAAGGACCTTCAAATAGACCATTAAAATCTATTTCTGAGGTATTAAAAGGTAAGCAGGGAAGATTTAGACAGAATTTACTTGGTAAAAGAGTAGATTATTCAGGAAGATCAGTTATTGTAGTTGGTCCAAATTTAAAAATATATCAAGCTGGTGTGCCAAGAAAAATAGCTCTTGAGCTTTTTAAACCTTTTGTAATTGCGAAATTAAAAAGTGTTTATAATTACACAATAAAAAGGGCTAAAGATGCTATTGAACATGGTGAAAAGGAAGTATGGGATGTACTAGAATCTATTGTAGATAAACATCCAGTTCTTTTAAATAGAGCCCCCACATTACATAGATTAGGTTTTCAAGCCTTTGAACCAAAATTAATTGAAGGCTCGGCTATTCAATTACCACCCCTTGTTTGTCATGCATATAATGCGGACTTCGATGGGGATCAGATGGCGATACATATACCTTTATCAATTGAGGCACAAATTGAGTGTTGGATACTTATGCTTTCCGCAAAAAATCTTTTAGATCCTGCAAATGGAACTCCAATTTCATGGCCTACAAAAGATATGGTTTTAGGGGTATTTTATTTAACAAAGGAAGATGTAAGAATAAAAAGGGAGAAATTAAAATATTTCACATCACTTGAAGACATTGAATATGCTCTTCATAACAATGATATTAAATACAATGAATATATTTTATTCTTATTTAGAGATAGTTGGATTAAGACTACTGCTGGTCGTGTTATATTTAATAGTATTTTACCAGAATCAATAAGATTTATTAATGAGGCAATGACAGAAAAAAAGTTGAAAAATGATGTTATTGCTAAAATTATAAAAAAAGAAGGAATTTTTGCGGCAGGGGATACATTGGATAAAATTAAAGAATTAGGTTTTTATTATGCTACAAAATTTGGTTCAACAATTAGTGTTTCCGATATAATTATCCCTGAAGAAAAACATAAAATTATTGAAAAAACTGAAGAAAAAGTAAAAAAATTTCAGGATAATAAGCAAAAAGGAATGATTACAGAAGATGAAAGATATAATGAAGTAATTAAATTATGGGATAAGGCAAAAAATGAAATACAAGAAAAACTTAAAAAAACTTTAGCACAATATGATTCTGGCGTAAATCCATTAAATATGATTGTTGAATCTGGAGCTAGAGGTTCGATAACTCAAGTCGTTCAATTAGCAGGAATGCGCGGAAATATGTCCACCCCTTCTGGAAAAATTATCGATATTCCAATTAGATCTAATTTCAAAGAAGGACTTTCAGTATTTGAATACTTTATTAGTACTCATGGAGCAAGAAAAGGTTTAACAGATACAGCATTAAAAACTGCCGATGCGGGATATTTAACCAGAAAATTGGTTGATATTGCTCAAGATGTTGTTGTTACTGAAGAGGATTGTGGAACCATTAATGGCATTTATATCGAAAGTATAAAAGAAGGTGACGAAATAAAGGTACATCTTGCAGATAGAATTGTTGGAAGATTCTGTCAGGAAAAAATATATCATCCTATAACAAATGAAATAATTTTGGATGTTAATGAGTATATAACAGAAGAAAAAGCACATTTGGTTGAAAGACTTGGTATTAAAAAGGTTAAAATTAGATCTGTTTTAACTTGTGAATCAAGATATGGAGTTTGTGTAAAATGTTATGGTCAAAACTTGGCTACAGGCAATATAGTTGATGTTGGAGAAGCAGTTGGTATTATAGCGGCTCAATCTATAGGTCAACCAGGAACACAATTAACAATGAGAACATTCCACATAGGTGGTATCGCTTCATCAGGTGCTGCTGATGAACGAGAAATAAAAAAGAGTAAACCTCTTTATGTAGAAAAAATAATAGGTCAAATAATAAATAATCCTGAGAAAAATTCTCTACTTTTTATAAGAGATGGTCAAATAATATTAAGAGAAGTATATAAAGATATTACCAATGTTTGTGCGAGCAAAATTGAAGTTAAAGAAGGTGATAAAGTTATTTTAGATACGATATTAGGTTACGATGAAGACAACAAAGTTATAAAATCAAACTATATAGGCATAGTGAAAAAAGTTGGTAATCATCTTTATTTGATGGGAGATGAAATCTCTATCGATGCAAAAACAGGCTCAAATTTTTATGGAAAAGAAGAAGAAATATTTCCTGCTGATACAGTAATTCTCGAGTCAGAAACCGAAAGTGATTTAACTGTCGCTGAATCTGATGGTATTGTAAAATTTGAAAATGTAATTATTAATGTTAATACAAAATATGATGAAAGTGGTCAACTTAAAATTAGTCAACTAATAAATGAAAAGATACAACCGAAGCTATTGATTTGCGATTCTAAAGATAGAGAAACCATCCTTGCAACATATTATTTGCAATCAAAGTCTGTCCTTCAAGTAAAAGATGGGGAAGAAGTAAAAATAGGTAAAGTATTATTCAAAATTCCTAAGGAAAAGACAACTCAAGAAGATATTGTTTCTGGTTTGCCAAAAGTAACTTCTCTTTTTGAAGCTAGAAAACCAAAGAAAAAAGCTATACTTGCACAAGTAGATGGTGTTGTCAAATTTGCAGAATCAAAAAGAACTAAAAAAGTAATTTTAATAGAGGATGATTTTGGTAAAATTTATGAACATTTAATTCCAGGTTTTATGAATGTTAAAGTTAGAGATGGAGATAAGATCAAGGCTGGTTATCCATTAACAGATGGGGAACCAGATCCATATGATGTTCTTGCTATAAATGGTATTTTTGAATTTTCAGCATATTTATTAAATGAGATTCAAAAAGTTTATAGAGAACAAGGTGTTAATATTAATGATAAGCATATAGCAGTCATTGTTAGACAGATGACAAAAAAAGTTACTATAGAAGAGGTCGGTGATACTAACTTTGTATTAAAACAAGTTGTAGATAGAGAAGAATTCTTTGAAGTAAATGAAAAAGTTATTAAAGATGGTGGTGTTCCAGCAAAAGCTTCTCCAGCTCTTGAAGGTATTAAGAAAGCAGCTTTAGGAAGGTCATTTTTATCTTCTGCTTCTTTCCAGGAGACAACAAAGGTTTTAACAAATGCTGCAATAAAAGGTGAGATAGATAATTTAAGAGGACTTAAAGAAAATGTAATTATTGGACAAAGAATACCTGCTGGAACCGGGATAAAAAATTATAAAAATATAAAAATATATGAAAAAGAAAAAGGGGATATTGAATTTGATATAGATGATATTTTTAAAGCGGGTAATATTAAAAGTTTTTTCCCTGAATCAAATAAATTAGGTTAATACTTGACAACTTAAAAAAATTTGATATTAGTTAATTCCATTTGTAAAGGAGTTATTGAAATGCCTACTATTAATCAATTAGTTAGAAAAGGGAGAGAGAAAGTTTTTTATAAGTCAAAATCTGTAGCTTTAAAAGGTTGCCCTCAGAGAAAAGGTGTTTGTACAAGGGTTTTTACTATGACACCAAAAAAACCTAATTCTGCTTTACGAAAAGTTGCGAGAGTAAGATTGACAAATGGGTATGAAATTACAGCTTATATACCTGGTGAAGGGCATAATTTGCAGGAGCATTCTGTTGTTCTTATTAGAGGTGGGAGAGTAAAAGACTTGCCCGGCGTTAGATATCATATTATTAGAGGCGCTTTAGATACACTTGGTGTAGAAAATAGAAAAAGTTCTAGATCCAAGTACGGTACAAAAAATACTAAAAAATAATTTGCTTTTAAATTTTGGGAGACTTTTATGAGTAGAAAGAAAAAAAGAGTCGAAAGACCAATTAAGTTAGATCATAAATATAAAAATTATGAAATATCTAAATTTATAAATTATCTAATGTGGGATGGTAAAAAAACTGTTGCTCAAAAAGTTTTGTATAATGCATTGGATATAGTTAAAGATAGAATTAATGAAAACCCTGTTGATGTTTTACATCAAGCAATTGAAAATGTTAAACCCATTGTTGAAGTAAGATCAAGAAGGATTGGAGGTTCGACATATCAAATACCTGTTGAAGTCCCATCATATAGACAATTTTATCTAGCCTGCCACTGGATAATTAATTTCGCAAGAGAAAGAAGCGGCAAAAGTATGGCAGAAAAACTTGCAAATGAAATTTTAGATGCGTTCAAAAATCAGGGTTCTTCAATTAAAAAGAAAGAAGATACTCACAAAATGGCTGAAGCTAATAGAGCTTTTGCACATCTCAGATGGTAATTTTATTTTAATTAATCGAATGCGTGCGCTGGAGAATATAGATTATATAATCTTATATTGGTTTCATAAACCAATTTATTTCTCCATCACGCTTTCAATAAATTTTTTTGTTATTTCTTAATTGATATTTATCCATATTATTTTTTTATTTAAGCAATATTAAAATTAATTAAAAAATTTTATGAATTAATAAAATACAAAATATAAAAAATTATAAAGGTTTAATTATGACTGAAAAGGTTCCCTTAGAAAAATATAGAAATATCGGTATTATGGCTCATATAGATGCCGGGAAAACTACTACAACTGAAAGAATTTTATATTATACAGGGAAAACTTATAAAATTGGAGAAGTTCATGATGGTGCTGCAGAAATGGACTGGATGGTTCAAGAAAAAGAAAGAGGTATTACGATAACTTCCGCAGCTACAACGACATTCTGGTTAGATCATAGAATTAATATAATTGATACTCCTGGACATGTTGATTTTACAGCTGAAGTTGAAAGATCGTTAAGGGTTTTAGATGGAGCCCTTGCGGTTTTTTGTTCTGTTGGAGGAGTTGAACCGCAAAGTGAGACTGTTTGGAGACAGGCAAACAAATATAAAGTTCCTAGAATTATTTATGTAAATAAAATGGATAGGGTTGGAGCTAATTATTTTGCTGTTAGAGATCAGGTAATTGAAAAACTTGGTGCAAATCCAGTTTTACTTCAATTACCAATTGGAAGTGAATCAAATTTTAAAGGTGTAATAGATTTAATAAAGATGAAAGCTATTATCTGGGAATCATATGAAAGTAATGCAAAATATCAAGAATATGATATCCCTGAAGAATATAAAGAATTAGCATTAGAGTATAGAGAAAAATTACTTGATGCTGTATGCGAACAAGATGATAAAGTTTTAGAAAAATACCTTAATGGTGAAAATATTAGTGAAGAAGAAATAAGAATGTGTGTCAGAAAAGGTACTATAAATATGAGTTTTTATCCTATGATTTGTGGTTCTTCATTCAAAAATGTCGGTGTTCAAACAATGTTAGATGCAATAGTTTATTATTTACCTTCACCTGTAGATATAGCTGATGTTGAAGGGTTACATCCTAAGACAAGAGAAACAATTTTTAGAAAAGCAAGTGAAAAAGAACCTTTTTGCGGATTGGCTTTCAAAATAATGAGTGACCCCTTTATTGGTAAATTAACTTTTTTAAGGATTTATTCTGGTAAAATTACGCAGGGAGATGAAGTTTATAATTCTTCAAAAGAAAAAAATGAAAGAATTGGTAGAATTGTTTTAATGCATGCAAATAAAAGAGAAGAAATAAAAAATGCATCTGCTGGAGATATTGTTGGTTTAATTGGGTTAAAAAATACTCAAACAGGTGATACACTTTGTTTACACCACGCACCAATAATTTTAGAATCAATGGATTTCCCAGATCCAGTTATATCTGTTGCAATTGAGCCAAAGACAAAGGCAGAATATGATAAACTTTCTATAGCTTTAGGGAAATTAGCTGAAGAAGATCCAACATTCAAAATTAGTGTAAACGATGAAACTGGTCAAACTATTATTAGAGGAATGGGAGAATTGCATCTTGAAATAATTGTTGACAGAATAAAAAGAGAGTATAAAGTTGAGGCGAACATTGGAGCACCCCAGGTTGCATATCGCGAAACAATTAAGAAAAAGGTTAAAAAAGAAGGAAAATATATTAGGCAATCTGGTGGTAGAGGTCAATATGGTCATGTAATAATCGAAGTAGAACCTCTTGAAAGAGGGAAGGGCTTTGAGTTTGTAGATAAAATAACTGCTGGAAGGATTCCAAAAGAATATATTCCTTCTGTTAAAAAAGGTATTGAGTCTGCTTTAGAAAATGGTGTCCTTGGTGGTTATGCTGTTACTGATATACGTGTTAGTTTGCTTGATGGTTCATACCACGAAGTTGATTCCTCCGATCTTGCTTTCCAGATCGCAGGTTCTATGGCTTTTAAAGAAGCCTGCAAAGAAGCGGATCCAATTCTTATTGAACCAATAATGGCACTTGAAGTCATTATTCCTGAAGAATACCTCGGAGAAGTTATGGGAGATATTAACTCTCGAAGAGGTAAAATTCATGGAATGATTGATTCTGTAAGTGGTAAAATAATAAAAGCAGAAGTGCCATTAAGTTCAATGTTCGGTTATGCGACCGTCTTAAGATCAAAGACACAGGGTAGAGGCACTTATACTATGATGTTAAGTCATTATAGTGAAATTCCTCAATCCTTATTGAAAGAAATATTAAAATAATTTATCTTATTATATTTCCATTAAAATATTAATGGGTTATAAGACAATTATATTGTCTTTTTAAATAAAAATGATATTGATTTCTATCAACTTGAAAATATAGTTGCAAATCTTTTGAGTTGATGGGAAATATTTTTTATTATTTTAGGAGGAAATAAAAATGGCAAAAGAAAAGTTTAACCGAACCAAACCCCATATGAATGTTGGTACTATTGGACATGTTGACCATGGTAAAACAACACTTACTTCTGCTATTACAAAATATTGTGCTGCTTTAGGGAGAGCTATTGCAAAAAAATATGATGAAATTGACAATGCTCCAGAAGAAAAAGCAAGAGGTATTACAATTAATACTCAGCATGTTGAGTACGAAAGTGAAAAGAGACACTATGCTCATATTGACTGTCCGGGACATGCCGACTATATTAAAAATATGATAACTGGTGCAGCTCAGATGGACGGTGCAATATTGTTAGTTTCTGCTAATGAAGGTCCAGAAGCTCAAACAAGAGAACATATTCTTCTTGCAAGACAGGTAAATGTGCCTTCAATAATAGTTTTTCTTAATAAGATTGATATGGTTCCAGATCCAGAACTTATTGATCTTGCTGAAGAAGAAACAAGAGAACTTTTAACAAAATATGGATTCCCAGGAAAAGAGATTCCTGTTATTAGAGGATCTGCTTTAAAAGCTATGGAATATGAAGGAAATGATGTTAATGCAGAACCATGGAAACCAATTGCTGCTCTCCTTAAAGCTATGGATGATTATTTCCCAGATCCTGTTAGAGATCTTGATAAACCATTCTTAATGCCAATAGAAGATATCTTCTCTATTAAAGGTAGAGGTACAGTTGTAACCGGTAGAGTTGATAGAGGTAAAATTCGTGTTAATGATAAAGTGGAAATTGTTGGTTTTGGTGAAACAAAAGAAACAGTTGTGACTGGTGTTGAAATGTTCAGAAAAGAACTTGATGAAGGTATTGCTGGTGATAATGTTGGATTACTTTTAAGAGGTATTGAAAAAGATGAAGTTGAAAGAGGTATGGTTGTTGCTGCCCCTAAGAGTATAACTCCTCACAAAAAATTTGTTGCACAAGTATATATCCTTTCAAAAGAAGAAGGTGGAAGACATACTCAGTTTGCAACTGGTTATAGACCACAATTCTATTTTAGAACAACAGATGTTACTGGAACAATTACTAAAATACAAAATGTTCAAACAAATGAAGAAGAACAAGTTGCACAACCTGGGCAAAACGTTCTTATGACTGTTGAACTTATTTATACTGTTGCTATGGAAAAAGGATTAAGATTTGCGATAAGAGAAGGTGGAAGAACTGTTGGTGCTGGAGTTGTTGCTGAAATTATTGAATAATAATCTATGTGGGGAGGTTTTCTTTCCCCACATTAAATGTTAACCTGGAGGCAATTTGTGAAAAGTTCAAAAATTAGGATTAAATTACAAAGTTATGATCATGTAACATTAGATAAATCTGCTCAGGATATCGTAAAAACATTAAAAAAAGCAAAAGCTACTGTTAAAGGACCTATACCGCTTCCAACTAAAATTAAAAGATATACTGTTTTAAGGTCACCTTTTATAAATATTGAAAGTAGAGAACAATTTGAAATTAGAATACATAAAAGAATGATAGATATTATTGAGCCAAGTGATGATGCAAAAAATGCTTTGATGGGTTTAGAGTTACCTCAAGGCGTATATGCAGAAGTTAAACAATTGTAATTAAAATATTAAATTAATCAAAATTATAATTCAAAGAGGTTAAATATGATGGGCTTAATAGGAAGAAAAATAGGCATGACTGAAATTTTTGATGATTCAGGTAAGCAAATCCCAGTGACAGTTATTAAAGTTGGCCCATGTACTGTTCTTGAGATTAAAAATAAGGATACGCATGGTTATAATGCAATAAAATTAGGATTTGAAGATATAAAAGAAAATAAACTTAATTCACCTCTTAGAGGATACTTTGAAGCATTAAATAATAAACTTAAAGAACAAAATATAGATACTAAAATAACTCCAAAGGCTATTATTAGAGAATTTAAGGTAAGTGACAATGAATTATCTATTAATGTTGGTGATGATTTAGATGTCTCAATATTTGAAAACATTAAATATGTAGATGTTGTTGGAAAAACAAAAGGCCGTGGATTTACTGGTATGGTAAAAAGACATAATGCAAATAGAGGTAGAATGACTCATGGATCAAAATTTCATCGTGGTATGGGTGGTACTGCGATGAGAGAACATCCAGGTAGGGTCTTCCCATTTAAAAAGATGCCAGGACATTACGGTAATGAACAGGTAACAGTACAGAATTTACAGATAGTTAAAGTATTAAAAGAAGACAATATTATCCTTGTTAAAGGAGCTGTCCCTGGTGGAAAAAACAACCTTGTTCTTGTAAAAAAATCTTTAAAGAAAAAATAATAAATAAAAATTAAAAGTAAAAATAAAGTAAAAAACTAAATACAAAAACTAAATTTGAATATTAAAAGATAGAAAAATTTTATATTCCTAGTAAAGGATGGGAAAAGTTATGCAAGTAACTATATATTCACTTGAAAATAAGCCAAAAGAAGAAATTCATGTTTCAGATTTAATGTTTAATGCCAAAGTAAATAACTATTTAATCTGGTTAGCTGTTACCTGTGAAGAAGCTAATAAACGAGCGGGAACAGCTGATACAAAAACTAAGGCAGAAGTAGAAGGTTCTGGGGCTAAACCCTGGAGACAAAAAGGAACAGGTAGAGCAAGAGTTGGTACAAAAAGAAATCCTGTTTGGAGAAAAGGTGGTGTAGCTTTTGGACCTCATCCAAGATCATATAGAAAAAAAATAAATAAAAAGATGAAAAAATTAGCTTATATATCAATTTTTTCATTAAAGATGAAAAAAAATCAGATAAAAATTATTGAAGATATTAATTTGGAAAATTCTAAGACAAAAAATTTAGAAAAAATTTTAAAACATTTTGGAATTAAATATAATAAAGTTATAATATATGACAACAAAAAATTTATGGATGATATTAATGGTTGTCAGGTTTTAACAATATCAGAAAAAGACAGAAATATTAAAGTTGCATCACAAAATTTAAGAAATCTTACAACCTTACATTGGAATAATTTAGCAGCAAAAGAATTATTTTATGCTAAAGAAGTTTTAATAACTGCAAGTGCTTTACATTATTTAGAAGAAAAATATCTTCCTCTTGTCACTCCAAAGGTTAATGCGGCAACATAAGTCAAATAAACCTAAATAATAAGAACGAAAACTAAATAGAAGGATAAAAAGATGAAACTTGAATATCATAATATTATTTATAAGCCAGCTTTTAATGAAAAATCTACAAATTTGCAAAAACAGAATAAGTACACCTTCTATATTCATCAGGATGCAAATAAAAAAATGGTAGCTGAAGCTATTAAAAATTTATTTAATGTTAAGGTTGAAAAAGTTTGTATTATTAATTTACCTAGAAAACCAAAACAAAGAGATAGATTTCATCCTGGTTATACAAATTTTAGGAAGAAAGCAATCGTTACAATTGCGAAAGGACAGCAAATTAAAGAATTGATTGTAGAATAGTGAGGTTGTCATGGGATTAAAAACTTATAGACCAATTACACCTAGTCAAAGATTTAAGACTTCTTTAGATTTTTCTGAAATTACTACTGATAAACCATATAAAAAATTAACTACTTATATTGCTGAAAAATCTGGTAGAAATAATCTTGGCCGAATTACAATGAGAAGAAGAGGCGCTGGTCATAAAAGATGTTATAGAATTATATCTTTCAAAAGAGATATGTTTAATCTTGCTGCTAAAGTTGAGACAATTGAATATGATCCAAATAGGACAGCTAGAATTGCACTAGTATGTTATGAAAATGGTATTAGAAGATATATTTTAGCGCCAGATGGATTAAAAGTTGGAGATAAGATAACTGAAGGTGAAAATGCTCCTATCAAATTAGGCAATGCTCTTCCTCTTTATAAAATACCTGTTGGTACATTAATTCATAATGTAGAAATGCATCCAGGAAAAGGTGGCCAATTAGCTAGAGCAGCCGGTACTTTTTGTCAGCTTTCTGGTTTTGAAAAAGATTATGCAATATTAACAATGCCTTCTGGAGAAATTAGATATATCCTTTCTAAGTGTTATGCAACAATTGGTGTTGTATCTAATATTGATCAGAAAAATGTTGTAATTGGAAAAGCTGGTCGAAATAGATGGTTGGGTAAAAGACCTAAAGTTAGAGGAACCGCTATGAACCCAGTGGATCATCCTATGGGTGGTGGAGAAGGTAGAGGTAAGGGTAATCATCCTCAATCTCCATGGGGTACACCAGCTAAGGGTTATAAAACTAGAAAGAAGAAAAATAGATCAAATGATTTTATTATTAAGAGAAGAAAGTAATTGTATTCAGGAGATAGAATATGTCAAGATCCATAAAAAAAGGACCTTATGTTGAAAATAGTCTTTTTAAAAAAATAACAGAGTTGGCAAAAAATTCAAATGCTCAAAAAACAATTAAAACATGGTCAAGAGAATCGACAATTATACCTGAGATGATCGGTTTTACTATCAATGTCTACAATGGGAAAAAATTTGTTCCTGTTTTTATAACAGAGCATATGATTGGACATAAGTTGGGTGAATTTGCTCCAACAAGAATGTTTAAAGGTCATAGAACAGCTGAAAAAGTTGCTCAAGCTAAGTAAAATAAAAGGATATGTTTTATGAAATCAAGAGCAATAGAAAAATTTATTAGAGTTTCACAGACTAAAGTTTTAAGATATGCTAGAGAAGTATCCCCTGGTATGTTGGTAAATGAAGCAATAAACAAACTTTCATTTATTAATACGAAGGGTGCGAAGGTATTAAAAAAGGCTTTAGAATCTGCTAAAGCAAATATGATTAGTATGGCTACTGTTCATAATATAGATGTTGATGATTCTAATTTTACAGTTGAAAAAATTTTTGTATTAAAAGCACCTACTTATAAAAGGCTAAGAAATAGAGGAAGAGGTCATGCAGATGTAATTTCTAAAAGAAATTCTCATATATATGTAGAAATTTCATCTGAAAGACCAAATACAGCTACATCAAGGGGGAACTAAATGGGGCAAAAGGTTAATCCTATAGGTTTGAGACTTGGTATTTCTACTGATTGGCAGTCTAAATGGGTAGCAAAATTTAACCATGAAGATTATGCAAATAAACTTGTTGAAGATCAAAAAATAAGAGAGTTTATCTATAAAAGTTTAAAAGATGCTTCAATTGCTAAAATAGAAATAATTAGAGAGATAGATATTTTAAAAATCATAATTCATACTGCGAAACCTGGTGTTGTAGCAGGTCAAAAAGGTAAAACTATTGAAGATTTAAGACAGCAACTTATTAAAAAAGTTATTAGTACAACAAAAGCAGACAATGTTAGAATTTCTATACAAATTGTTAAAGATAGATATACATCAGCAATTCTTGTTGGCGAAAGTATTAAAACTGCTATTGAAAGTAGAGCTAACTATAAGAAAGCTATTAAAAAGGCCATCGAAAATGCTATGAAAAGTGGAGCTAAAGGAATAAGAGTAAAAGTTTCTGGGAGACTTGGTGGTGCAGAAATAGCTAGAACAGAGCAATTCGCTGAAGGACAAATACCTCTTTCTACTTTGAAAGCAAAAATCGATTATGCTGTTTCAGAGGCTTTGGTTACACTTGGTATAATTGGAATCAAGGTATGGATATATTTAGGTGATGTTGAGAATATGAAAGGAGATAGTCATGTTACAGCCAGCTAGAACTAAATATAGAAAGCAACAAAGAGGTAAAAATAGAGGAGAAGCAACAAGAAATAATAAGATTGCTTTTGGTGATTATGCTCTTGTTGCTATAGAAAATGGGTATTTAACTCCTAATCAAATTGAAGCTGCAAGAATTACAATAACTAGAAAAGCTAAAGGAGCTGTAAAACTTTGGATTAAAATTTTTCCAGATATTCCTTATACTAAAAAACCTCTTGAAACAAGAATGGGTAAGGGTAAGGGTGCTGTAGATCATTATGTGGCAAGAATTAAAAGAGGGGCTATTTTATATGAATTAGGTGGGCAGATTAGTGAAGCAGATGCAATCGAAGCTTTAAATCAAGCAGCTTTCAAATTACCCATTAAGTGTAAAGTTGTTAAGAGAAACTTTTTGACAGGGGTTTAATTATGAAAAAAGAGATTGCAGATATTGTAAATGCAAATAATGAAGAGATAATTAATATTTTAAATGAACTTTCAAGAAAATTAGTTGATATTAAAATAAAATCTGAATATGGAGAAGTAAAAGATACTTCTCAAATTAAAAAAATAAAAAAGCAAATAGCAAGATATAAAATGGTTCTTCGCCAAAGAGGTATATCACTTTAAGGAGATATATGATGGAAAAAAAGCAATCGCATAGAAAGTATTTTCAGGGTGTTGTTGTGTCAGATAAGATGGATAAAACTATTGTTGTTAAAGTCGAAACTCTGAAAATGCATCCAATATATAAAAAATACGTTAAAAAATGGAAAAAGTATAAGGTTCATGACGAAAACAATACTGCAAAAGAAGGGGATATTGTACTTATTGGTGAAACAAGACCCCTTTCTAAAGCTAAATATTTTGAATTGATTGAAATTGTTAAAAAACAAGGATAATAAAGAGGTGTGCCATGATTCAACAAGAGACAATACTCAAGGTTGCCGATAATAGTGGCGCTAAGTTGCTTAAATGTATTAAAGTATTAAATCATTCAAAAATTAGGTATGCTTATGTTGGAGACATCATTGTATGTTCAGTTTATGAAGCGATACCTAATTCTAATATTAAAAAAGGTCAAATTGTAAAAGCAGTTATAGTTAGAACAAAAGATACTATAAAAAGGGATGATGGTTCATGTATTAGATTTGATGAAAATGCAGCATGTCTTGTTGATAAAGACAAAAATCCTATCGGTACTCGTATTTTTGGACCTATTGCAAGAGAATTAAGGGATAAAGATTTTGCAAAAATTGTTTCTCTTGCTCCTGAGGTTCTATAAGAGAGGTAATTTATGAGAGCGAAAATAAAAATAAAAAAAGATGATAATGTTGTTGTAATTACTGGAAAAGATAAGGGGAAAAGAGGTAAGGTTATAGCTGTCTATCCAGAAGCTAATAGAGTCCTTGTATCTAATGTGAATTTAAGAAAAAAAGCAATTAGACAACAGGACCAAATGGTAGATAAAAATTTTGCAGAAAAAGAAGTTCCAATTCATATTTCAAATGTTATGATTATTTGTCCACATTGTAAAAAACCTGCAAGACTTGGTAGAAGAGATGAAAAATATCATAAACGTTTTTGCAGAAAATGTGGCAAAGATATTGACTAGTATAATCTTAAAGAGGTATAAAATATGGCTCACTTGAAGGAAAAATATATTAAAGAAGTTGTACCAATGCTAAAAGAAAAGTTTAAATACTCCTCAATAATGCAAGTTCCAAGAATAGAAAAGGTTGTTCTTAATGTAGGGGTAAGTGATGCTGTAATCGATAGGAAATATGTTGATGAAGCTATGAAAGATATTGAAAAAATAGCTGGCCAAAAACCTATCAAGACAAGAGCGAAAAAATCTATTAACCAATTTAAAGTAAGGCAGGGTCAAGATTTAGGAGTAAAAGTTACTTTAAGAAAAGAAAGAATGTGGGAATTTCTTTATAAATTTATTAATGTTGCACTCCCAAGAATTAGAGATTTTAAAGGAATTCCTGTAAAAGGATTCGATGGGAAAGGAAATTTTACCTTAGGTATAAAAGAACATACTATTTTCCCCGAAATAGAATTTGAATCTACTGAAAAAATTAGAGGTTTATCAATTACTATAGTAACTACAGCTAAATCAGACGCAGAATGCAAAGAATTACTTGCAGGTTTAGGTGTACCATTTAGGAGGTAATATAAATGGCTAGAAAAGCAATGATAGAAAAAGCAAAAAGGAAACCAAAATTTGCTGTTAGAAAACATAATAGATGTAGAATATGCGGTAAACCAAGATCATATTATAGAGATTTTGGTATTTGTAGAATTTGTTTGAGAAAATTAGCTGGAGAAGGGAAAATTCCTGGATTAAAAAAAGCTTCATGGTAAGGAGTTGAAGATGTATTCAGATCCAATTAGCGAAATGACAACTAAAATTTATAATGCTCAAATGGCTTATAAACCTGATGTTACTATAAGTTATTCAAAATTAAAAGAATCAATATTAAATATATTAAAGACAAAAGGTTTTATTGAAGATTATTCTATTGAATCCCATTCATCTTATTCAAATGTTAAACAGATACATATTGTTTTAAAATATACTTTAGATAAAAAACCTGCTATTGGTGGAATAAAAAGAGTTTCAAAACCTTCAAGAAGAGTATATCATTCTGTTGAAGATATAAAACCTATTATGAATGGTTTTGCTGTTGGAATTTATTCTACTAATAAGGGTATTTTATCTGATAAAGAAGCAAAAAGACAAAATGTTGGTGGTGAATTTTTGTTTTATATATGGTAGATTTTTAGAAAATTAATGTAAGCAGGAGATAAAAATGTCTCGATTAGCAAAAAAACCTTTAATTATACCTTCAAATGTTAAATTGTCTATACAGGATGAAGGCAATTTTTATAAAATAGAGGTAAAAGGTACTAAAGGAACTGTTGTAAAAACAATTAGAAATGATGTTGAAATAAAGCAGGAAGGTTCAAATCTCATTTTTAAACTTAAGAGTTCTGATAATTCTAGAAAAGCATTACTTGGTACTACTTATAGACTTATTCAATCCATGATAGAAGGTGTAACTAATGGCTTTAGTAAGACTTTAATGCTTTTTGGAGTTGGTTATAAAGCAACATTAAAAGGAAAAAATATTGAATTTGAAATAGGCCTTTCTCATCCTGTTGTTTATCCATTACCTCCTTCGGTAGATGTAAAAATAGAACAGACAAAATTGACTTTTACAAGTTGTGATAAAGAAATTTTAGGATTAACTGTTCAAAAGATTAGAGATCTTAAAAAACCTGATGTTTATCGAGGTAAAGGTTTTAGATTTGATGGTGAAAATCCTATTAGAAAAACTGGTAAAAAAACAGCTGCTAAATAATTTAAGGAGCTATTGATATGATTGAAAAAATTGAAATTAAAAAAGAGAGAAGAATAAGAAGAAAATTTAGAAGTAAGAAAAAAATAAAAGGAACTTCTGAAAGACCAAGACTTGTTGTTTATAGAAGTAATCTTTATCTTTATGCTCAAGTAGTTGATGATACTAAGGGATTTACAATGTATGGTTCATCAACAATTAAGATTGGAAGACCATGTAATATTAAAATTGCAGAAAAATTTGGTGAAGAATTTGGAAAAAATTTGGTAGAAAAAGGTATCAATAAAATAGTATTTGATAGAAATGGTTATTTATATCATGGCAAAATAAAAGCTTTTGCTGATGCTATCAGAAAAGCTGGCGTAATATTCTAGTTTTTCTAAGAAGGAGTATATTGATGAGCATAAATTTTAATGAAAGAGATATTGTTGAAAAAACTGTTAAACTTGGAAGAACTGCAAAAGTAGTTAAAGGTGGTAGAAGATTTTCATTTAATGCACTTGTAGTAGTTGGTGATAGAAATGGTAATGTTGGCTATGGTTTTGGTAAAGCAAAAGAAGTTCCTATGGCTATAACAAAGGCAACAAGACATGCGAAAAGAAATCTTTGTGAAATAAAATTAAAAAGAACTGGTGAAAAAGGTGAAAATGTTACAATACCTTTCCCAGTTACATGTAAGTATAAATCTTCAATTGTTTTGTTAAAACCAGCAGCTCCTGGAACTGGTATTATTGCTTGTAGTCCAGTAAGAGCAGTTCTCGAAGCTGTTGGAATCAATAATATTTTAACTAAATCAATTGGTTCAAATAATCCTACAAATTTAGTCAAAGCTACAATTATGGCATTACAAAAAATGAAATCAAAAGAAGATTTCGCAAAAATAAGAGGAGTTGATCCAAAAGAATTATTTAAATAAAATTGAACTTTGGAGATAAAAGATGGGAAAAAAATTATCAATAACATTAATTAAATCCCCTATTGGTTATAGAAAAGATATTAGAGATACTGTTAAAGCTTTGGGTTTAAGAAGAATGCATCAAACAGTATTTAAAGACGAAAATCCGTCAATATTAGGAATGATTGAAAAAGTTTCCTTTATTCTTAAAGTTGAAAAGGTTTAAAAAGATTCTAAGTGAGGTTTGATGTTATGGAAATAAAGTTGAAAAATGCTAGAGGCGCAACTAAGGAAAGAAAAAGAGTTGGCAGAGGACAAAGCTCAGGATTGGGAACAACCTCTGGAAGAGGTAATAAAGGTCAAAAGGCTAGAAAGGGTTATTCAAGGAAAATTGGCTTTGAAGGCGGTCAGATGCCTTTATATAGAAGAATACCAAAAAGAGGTTTTTCAAATTCTTTATTTAAAAAAGATTATCAGGAAGTAAGTATAGATAAATTGTTGATATTTGAAAATGATAAAGTTGTATCCAATCTTGATCTTTATGAATTTGGTATTATTAAAAATATCAATAAACCATTTAAAATAATTGGTAATTTTCTTATAAATAAACGATTAACTATTCAATTAAGAACTATACAAAATGGGACAAAAAAAGTTTTATTTGATAAGATAACTATAGGAGCAAAAAAGATTATTGAATCGTCCGGTGGTAAAGTTGTTTTGCAATAATTGGAGGATCTGATGGGCAAAAATAAAAAAAGAATAATGATGCCTGGTGGACCGAAAGAAATAGATGGCGCAAGTTTTACCGTACTTTCTGGTTTGGCGGCTATTTTTGAAATCAAAGAAGTAAGATTAAAATTTTTCATAACACTTTTTATTTTATTAATATATAGATTGGGTGCTCATTTACCAGTTCCTGGTATTGATGTTAACGCACTTGCTCAGGCTACAAATGCAAGAGCTGGTGGTTTAATGGATTTTATAGATATGTTTGCAGGTGGAGCATTAAGAAGATTTACACTTTTTACCTTAGGTATTATGCCATATATTTCTGCTGAAATTATTATGCAACTTTTAATGTCTATTATTCCTTCCTGGAAAGAGATGATGCAAGAAGATCAGGAAAAGGGAAAGGATTTTATGCAGTTCTGGTCAAGAGCACTTACGATAGTGCTTGCTGCAGTTCAATCATCATTATTTATTAGATATATGATTGATCAAAATGCAGCATCAACAACACCTTTTATCTTGATTAATTCCATCCCTTTATTTTATGTCGTTTCTATTCTTGCAATAACATCTGGAACAATGTTCTTAATCTGGCTGGGTGATAAAATTGATGAATTTGGTATTGGTAATGGTGCTTCAATTATAATTTTTGCAGGTATAATTTCAAGAATGCCTTCTGCATTAAGACAATTATACCGAACTGCAATTGAAAGAAACATTTTCCTTATGATAGCTGTATTAATTATGTTTGTATTTATTGTTGTTCTCATTATTTATGTTCAAAGGGGCAAAAGGAAAATGATGGTTGGTGGTTCTAAATCGATTAGAGGTGGAAAAATTGCAATGATTCCAGCTTTCCCTTTGAATATACCAATAAACCCAGCAGGAGTTATTCCAATTATTTTTGCATCTATTTTCTTACAACTTCCAGCTCAAATATTAGCTCCTTTTGCTGGGAAAGCTGCTTTTATTCAAAGATTAGTCGTTGCATTGTATCCTGGAACAGGTTGGTATATATTAATTAACTCAATTTTGATTATTCTTTTTACATATTTTTATTCACAATTTCAATTAAATCCTCAAGATATAGCCAATTATTTATCTAAATCGGGAAGAACTTTAAAAGGTAAAAGAGCTGGTGGAGATATTGCAATTGAAATACAAAAAACAGTTGATAGAATTATACTTCCAGGAGCAATTTTTTTAGCATTTATAGCGGCTGTTCCCGATGTTGTTAATAAATTATTTAATTTGCCTCATGAATTTACTTATATCATGGGTGGAACATCAATATTGATTACAGCTGGAGTCGCTTTTGATATTGCAACAAGATTAGAAAGTATCAGAAGATTTAGATTAAGAGGATAAATTAATGTTGCTTTTTCTTTATGGATTACCTGGGTCTGGCAAAGGGACTCAGAGCGATTTAATCAAAAAAAATTTTAATTTTTATCATATTTCAACAGGAGATTTAATTCGAGATATTATTAATAATAAAAAAGAAGGTTGGGAAAAATTAAATAGTTTTGTATCAACAGGCCAACTAGTACCTGATGATTTAATAAATGAAATATTTTTTAATGCCTTGAATGAAAAAGGTTTAAATAATAATTTTATAATTGATGGTTATCCCAGAACAATAAATCAATTTTATCTGGTTGAACAAAAGTTAAAAACAATTATAGAAATAAGAACAATTCATATTTATATAAGATGTGATGAAGAAAAAATTATTAAAAGAATAACATCCAGACGTGTTTGCACTTCCTGTGGAGCAATTTATAATATTGAACTTGACAAAGATATTGATAGTTGCAAACTATGTGGAGGGAAAATATATCAAAGAAGTGATGATACATTTTCTGTTATTTCAAAAAGAATTGAAGAGTATAAAATCAAAACTTTACCTATTATTAATAAACTTAAAGAATTAAACTCTCTTTATGAAGTCAATGGTGATAAAAGTGTCGATCTTGTTTATAGCAATATATATATAATTTTGAAGGAGAATGGGATATAATGCCAAAAGAAGATGTTATCACTTTACAGGGTGAAGTTATTGAAGTTTTACCCAAGACCCTCTTTAGGGTAAAACTTGACAATGGTCATGTTATACTTGCGCATTTAGCTGGCAAATTGCGAATGTATAACATTAGATTACTGCAAGGTGACAGAGTACAGGTAGAACTATCTCCTTATGATTTGACAAAGGGGCGAATCACGTATCGGATAAAATAAAGAGAATTAAGTTATTAATTCAATATTTAAGAAAAATTTTGGGGGTTTAGATGAAAGTTCGTTCATCTGTTAAAAAAATATGTGATAAATGCAAAATTGTTAAGCGTTATGGTGTAATTAGAGTTATTTGTGAAAATCCAAAACATAAACAAAGACAAGGATAATTTTAGGAGGAGTATAGATGGCTCGAATAGCTGGTGTTGAATTACCTAACAAAAGAATTGAAGTAGCTCTTACTTATATATTTGGCATTGGAAGATCAACTTCTAATAAAATTTTAAAAGAAACTAATATTGATAAGAATAAAAGAACAAATGAATTAACTGATGAGGAGATTCAGAAACTTAGAAATATTATTGAAAAAACATTAAAAGTAGAAGGTGATCTTAGAAATGAAATAGCATTAAATATTAAGAGATTGAAGGATATTAAATGCTACAGAGGATTAAGGCATCTAGCGAATCTTCCTGTTAGAGGACAAAGAACAAGAACTAACGCTAGAACTAGAAAAGGTCCTAGAGGCAATAGGATTGGAGCAAAGAAAAAGAAAGCAGCGGCTAAGGAGTAAATGATATATGGCAAAACAAAAAACTAAGAAAAAGGTAAAACATGTTGTTCCATTTGGTAGATGCTACTTAAATTGTTCTTTTAATAATACTATAGTAACTTTTACTGATAATAATGGAAATGTTTTAGGATGGTCAAGTTCAGGTGCTAACAATTTCAGAGGAGCAAAAAAATCAACTCCTTTTGCAGCTCAAATTGTTGTAGAATCTGCTGTTAATGCTATTAAAGATTATGGATTAAGAGAAGTTGATGTTTATGTAAATGGTCCTGGAATGGGTCGAGAAGCAGCAATAAGATCCCTTGCTCAAAATGGTCTTTCAATTAGATCTATTACTGATGTCACACCTATTCCACATAATGGTTGCAGACCTAGAAAAAAGAGAAGAATGTAAAAATATATATAAATTTATTTAAAGGGGATTGATTATATATGGCAAGAAACTATGAGGTTAAATGTAAACTTTGTAGAAGGGAAGGAGTTAAGTTGTTTTTAAAAGGTGATAGATGTTATACTAAAAAATGCCCAATTGATAAGAAAAAATTTATTAAAAGTAGAAACACAAAACTTTCTGATTATGGACTTCAACTTAGAGAAAAACAAAAGATTAAAAGATATTATGGTGTTCTGGAAAGACAATTTAGAGTATATTTTGCTAGAGCTTTAAAAATTAGGCAGGGACTAACAGGTGAAAATTTGTTGTCTTTATTAGAGTCCAGATTAGATAATACAATTTATAGAATGAATCTTGCAAAATCTAGAAATCAGGCAAGACAATTTGTTCTCCATGGAATGTTTGCAGTTAACGGAAAAAAAATGAATATTCCTTCATATAATGTTAAAAAAGATGATGTTATTACTTTGACTTCTCATGGTGATAATAATAAAGAATTACTTACAATAATAGAACAGAATAAAGATAGTAAAATTGATGCTGATTGGCTTACTTTTGATTTTGAAAAAAAAGAAGGAAAAATATTAAGGTTACCTGTTAGAAGCGACATACCACAAAACTTTAATGAACAACTTGTAGTTGAATTCTATTCTAAATAGTTAATAAAAGAGGGACTAATGGATAAGAATATTTTACAACATCTCCAGTTACCTTCTAATATTATTTTTGAAAGTTCTGAAGAAGATAAATTTTATGGTAGATTTATAATGAAACCCCTTGAAAAAGGTTATGGAATAACCATAGGAAATAGTCTAAGAAGGGTTTTACTTTCTTCTTTACATGGATATGCAATATCCTATATAAAAATTGATTATCAATTAAAAGGGGATAAAAGAAATTTTGTAAAATCAGAATTTGATAATATACCAAATATGGTTCTTGAAGATACACTTACAATAATAAGTAATTTGAAAAAGGTTAGATTTACTCTTAATAGTGAAGATAAAGTGAAAACATTTAATGTTGAAATATCTGGTCCATGTGAGGTTAAAGCAGATATTTTAGTTAATTCTGATATGAATATTGTTAACCCTGATACATACCTTTTTACAATAACAAAAGAAGGAAAATTATTTTTAGAATATACTGTCGAATGGGGTAAAGGTTTTTGTGCAGCTGAAAAGAAGCTAAACTTAATTGATAAAATTGGAATTATACCTATTGATTCAATTTTTTCACCTATAAAAAAGGTTAATTTCCAAATAGAAGCTGCGAGAGTTGAAAATATTACTGACTATGAATCATTAATATTAGATTTATGGACCGATGGAACTATTAAACCCAAAAAGGCAATCGAACAGGCATCTTATATTCTTATTCAATATTTTTCGAAATTCATCAATAGTGTAAAGGATGAAAAGGAAATTTTTGACATTGAATCAGTTAGTAAAGAAGATATTAATGATAAAGATATCAAACTTTTACAATTATTGGATCAATCATTAGATGTTTTAGAATTTACTGAAAGAATTAAAAATTGTTTTAATTCTGCAAATATTAAAACTTTTAGAGATTTACTTACTAAAACAGAATCAGAAATTGAAAATTTAAAAAATTTTGGTAAAAAATCTTTAGAAATAGTTATTGATAAGTTAAAAGAGAGAGGTCTATCTCTCAATATGAAAGAAGAGATTGAAAGAGTTGAAAAATTACATAAATAAAATATTGATTAATAGTTTTCTTTATTGCCACTATTAATTATAAGGATATAGGTTATGAGACATTTAGTAAATAAAACAAAATTAGGAAGAACAAAAGCTCATAGAGAAGCTATGCTAAGAAATATTGCTACATCTCTTATTCTTTATGGTAAAATTGAAACTACTCTTGTAAAAGCTAGATTTTTAAGATCTAATATAGAAAAACTTATAACTAGAGCAAAAATTGAAGATTCTGTGCATAATAGAAGAATTGTAAGAAAAACAATTCAAAATAAAGATGCACTCAATAAACTATTTAAAGAGATTGGTCCAAGATTTAAAAACAGAAATGGTGGATATACAAGAATTATCAAGACTGGTTTTAGAAAAGGCGATAATGCCCCTATGGCAATAATTGAAATTCTATCTGAGTAATAAAAAATTTAATGGAATTTAGTAAAGGGAAAATCTGGCATTTTGCCAGATTTTTATCCCTATTTATTTTGATATTCTCATTTCTTCTTTCCATTATTTTTAATATTAAAATCAAAATATTTATTACAATAGTCTTTACTTTTATTTATTTGTTAATTTTCAAATTAAAAAATTATTATAATTTAATTATTAAATTTTTTTTAATTTCGCTTACAATTTGCTTTTTTAAGTTTTTTACTTTTATGTTATATAAATCAATAAATCAAGACATAATTAAAGACGAAATCAAATTAATAATATTTCAATTGTTAAATATATATAACTCAATAGTATTTTCAATTTTATTTATTAAA
>FWWL01003078.1_pt1 | contig 31790 bp, 26 predicted proteins | sample 2228331 | NCBI WGS metagenome assembly FWWL01 (sample SAMEA103939775, study PRJEB20133) | metagenome
GCTTTCCAGGATTTCCCCCAGGTTTTCGGGTTGGAGCAAGGCGCTGACCAGTTCCCGACGCGCGGTCTCTGCTTCGGCGGAAGCAAGTTCGATGCCACATAGTTCGGCAATAATCCGCAGGTGACCAAGATCGCGGGCCTGTAAGGATTGCAGGAGGTCGGGCATGTCAGAGGGTAGGCAGTTGACCGGTGCCCGGTTTGGCGACCAGGAAGGTGCCGCGCTGATGACGCTTGGCGCGATAGAGGGCTTCATCGGCCGCGCGTAGCAGGTCTGGGGCAGCGCGGGCGTGATTCGGCATGACAGCAATGCCACCGCTCAGGTTTAGAACGGCGTTGCTGCCATCGGGTAGAGAGATGACATTCGCTCGCAGACGGCGTTGCAGTTTCGAGACGACCACGCGCGCCTGCTCGAGGGTGGTATCCGGTAGAATCAGGGTAATTTCATCTCCGCCGTAGCGTGCCAGAAAGTCGCTGGCACGAATGTGTTCTTTAAGGTTGCCAAAAGCCTTTTGCAGGACCTCGTCGCCAATGGCATGCCCAAAGGTGTCGTTAATGAATTTGAAGCCGTCCAGGTCCATCATGACGACGGCCAGGGGACGTCCACTACGGGTGGCGCGCTTGACTTCCTCCTCCAGGCGTTCATCCAGGGCCCGACGGTTGGGCAGGCCAGTGAGAATGTCGGTGTAGGCTTGTTTGCTGATGGCTTCGTGAAGGCGGGCGTTCGAGATAGCGATGGCGGCCTGGTCGGCCAGAAGGCGCAGGAGCGAGATCTCGGCCTGCGAGAAGCCGCCAACGCTGGGGCGCGCCAGATTCATGACGCCAACCACCTGTGAACCAGTGATCAATGGGAGACCGATGATAGACCCCTCACGTTCCTTGGGAGTATTGGCGAAGAGAGGATGATTACGCATGTCCTCGATTACCATGATTTCCTGGCTGGAAATCACCTGATAGGATAATCCCTGTGGGCGTGGTTCAATGGGGCTGGCGTTCTTGTTTCCCTGGCTATCAAGGGTGGCACCAAAGGTGAGTTTGCCCTGTTCGTACAGGTAGATGTGTACGTCCCGCGCATCTTTCACCAAGCGCATGGCCTCCGCAGCCACCGTCTGGAGCACTTCGGAGAGTTCCAGCCTGGCAGTCAGGTTTAAACTAATGCGGCGCAGGGCTTCCAGTTCAGCCGCCTGTTGACGGATGATACTCAACAAGTGACGCCGGTCGAGTAAGGCGCGCGTGAAAGCCGCGACTGCATTCTCCTGTGGGGGGATGGCTTCGCTGCAAAGGACACAGAGCGAAAGCAACCACTCCTGTTCCTCGGGTGGAATTTGCTCGCTCTGGAGATTCTGTCGTATGCGCTCAAGAAAGGAGGAAGCCATGGCTGCCACCGGGGTATCTGCATTTAATGATACCTCTTCTGGGGTGTTGTGCACAGGGGGGTAAGTGGAGCCGATTGACAAAACAGATGTTGAGGTTTCTGAATTGCCTTATTAGTGTAGCCGCGGCGCTTTTCCTATATGCCTGGCAGGGGATAGAGGCAAATGTATTGGAACCGAAGACCCCCTTGTTTTCATGGCTTGACTCTACTGCAAAAAGGTTGCTTTGCTGTCAGGCTCGCAGAGGACACGAGAAAGGACAAAGATATCTGCATTCTCAGTCACTCTGCGATTCGCTCTTGCGGTAGTCTCATGGTTTACCCACCTGAACGGATATTTGTCAAGGTTTCTTCCCCATCAGCGCCCGCAGATAGGTCTTGACCTTGACCGGCTGGCCCGAAAGCAGCGCCTGGGCGCGGAACATGCCCGCCACGGCGCGGACGACCAGGACGGCGGTGGCGGCCAGCAGCAGGGCGGCCAGCGGCGGCTGCCACCAGGCCACCCCGCCGACCGAGAGACGCGCCATCATCGCCACTGGCGCCGAAAGCGGGAAGAGACTCAAGCCGGTAGCCAGCGCGCCGTGCGGTGCCTCAGTAAAGACGTTGTTGCTGAAGAACAGCGGCACAATGAGCGGCAACAGGATGACAAAAGTCACCTGCGAGGCCTCGCGCAGATTCGGCGCCAGCGCCCCCAGCCCGGCCATCAGACTGGCATAGACGGCGTAGCCGAGCAGGAAGAAGACCAGCCCCCAGGCCAGGAATTCAGGCGGCAGGCGGATTTCGGAGGGCAGGTTGAAGGTGCGCCCGCTCAGGTTGAGCAGGACGTAGGTTGTCCCGCCCCACAGCACGGTCTGCAGCAGGCCGACTAGGCCCAGGCCAATGATCTTGCCGGTCAGCAGTTGGTGCGGCGAGGCGGAGGTCAGCAGGACTTCCATGATGCGGTTTTCCTTCTCCTTCGAAACACTGTTTAGGAGCAGGGTGGCCGCGCCGATGATAAGGATGTAGTAGAGCAGGGTGACGGTGTACGGCACCCACATCGTCATGGGGTTGTCGGCATCCGGCGCGGGGACCGGGGCAAGAGAGATTTCTTCCACTTCCAGCGGCCCCTGCACAAGATTGGCAAGCATCCAATCGCCGCCGGCCAGGTTGACCTGCAGCGTCCAGAGAAAGGGACTCGATTGGTCGCTGTCGGCGGCCAATGGACTGAAATCCGGGCGGATGTAGCGGATTTCGCCGTGCTGGAGATAATCGGCAGGGACGACGTAATAGGCCGAGATTTCACCCGACTCCAGCGCCTGACGGGCAGCTGCCTCGTCCGGGTAGGGCAGGAAGGTGCCGGGCGGGATGGTGGGAGGAATGACCTGGATGATCCCGCTCAGGTCTACATAGCCTTCGACGCGCCTCGTCTGTGGGCCGAGGAAAATCTGACTCACCGCCTGCGAGGCGGAGGCATTGCGGTTCAGCCCGCCAATGACGCCGAAGACCAGCGCTGCCACCAGCGGCAGGCCGAGCGTCGTCAGCCAGAAAGAGGGACGGGAAAGGATGGTAACGAGTTCGTTCTTGAGGACGGTCAGGGTTTTGTTCATGGCGATTTCCTATTTGACCTGTCTATTGCTACCTGTCTACCTGTTCGCTTACCCACCAAGCCTTCCAAACACCTCGCGCCACTTGAGGCGCTTGCCGTAGCGCAGCATTCCCAGGCGGAAGATGCGGCCGGCCAGCCAGAGCGAGGCCACTGCCGCCGCCACCTGAACCGCGGCGCTGAGGGCAATTTGCCAGGCGGGCAGGATGGTCATCCCGTCGCGGATGAGGATGGTCAGCGGCGCGGTGAACGGGAGCAGGCTCAGGGTCACGGCCAGGGGCGAGTTGGGGTTGATCATCAGCGAGAACATCAGCGCATAGGGAATCCAGAATGGTATGGTAAGCATGCCAATGAGTTGCTGGCCCTCGCGGGCTTCGGTCACCGAGGCGCCAATGGCGGCGGTCAGGGCCGAGATGGTCACGAAAGATGGCAGGACGACGAACAGGACGATGAACAGGGTCTGCGGGGCAATTTGCACGTTGCGCAGGAATTCCAGCGAGACGCGCCCCAGCAGGACGATCAGGACGCCGAACAGGCTCCATGTCAGGATTTGCGTCAGCCCGATGGCGATGTCGCCGATGATCTTGCCGCCCATGAACTGCCCCGGCGAGACCGAGGTGATGATGACCTCCATCGTGCGGTTTTCCTTTTCCTCGGTCACGGCCTGCATCAGGTAGCCGCCGGTGGTGAACATGGCGATGATAAAGGCGATGCCGATGAGCATGGGCAGGATGAAGTTGAAAATGGTCTGTTCGGAGGCCACGCGGCTGCCGTCGGGCGAGAGAACAATCACTTCACTTCCTTCCAGCAGACGGTTGGCGACTACCGGGTCGAACTGCCGCAGCAGGTTGACGGCCAGGAAATCGTAGAATTGCTGGCGCGCCGGACGGCTGATTTTGTCCTGGAAGACGACCGTCAGATGGCCGCGGGTGCGGTAATCAGGGGGGATGATGTAGTAGCCCTGAATTTGTCCTGCCTCGAGGGCGGATCGAGCCTCTGCCTCTGTTTCGAATGGCAGCAGCGGCACCGGTTTGTAGGGCTTCTCCGGCGGCGGAGGCGGCAGCGGGTCGGTGAGCAGGCCCGATTGGTCCACATAGCCGACGGGGGTGGCGTCGTTCTCCATCATCAGGAGGATGAAAACCAATCCCACCATAGCCAGCCCGATGAGCGGGATGCTCAGGATGCCCATCAAGAAGCGTTTGGTGAAGACGTGACGTTTGTACTCGTGAAGGGCCACGCGCAGGAGTTTGGTCATGAGAGTCTCCTCGATGCGGTCAATTTCGGGACTATTTCTGCACGACACGGATGAAGATTTCATCCAGCGTGGGCAGGGCGATTTCGAAATGCTCGATCGGCACCTCGCGGTGGACGAGTTCGCGCAAGATTTGCTGTGGCTGGACTCCAGGGCGAAGGTATAGTTTGACTGCTCCGTTCACCGCTTCGACGCGCTCCACGCCCTCCAGGGCGGGAATCCGGTCTGCGCCCTTGACCAGGACGGCGTTGCCGGCGAATTGACGCCGTACCTCCTCCAGCGCGCCGTAGAGCATGACGTGGCCGTGGTCGATCAGGACGATGCGGTCGCAGAGTTCCTCCACCAGGTTCATCTGATGCGAACTCATCACGATGGTCACGCCGGCCTGGCGCTGCTCACGCAGCAGGTCTTTGATCATCTGGGTGTTGACCGGGTCGAGGCCGGAGAAGGGTTCGTCCACAATGAGCAGTTCGGGCTGGTGCAGCAGGGTGGCGATGACCTGGGCCTTCTGCTGCATGCCCTTACTAAGTTCCTTGACCTTCTTGTGACGGTGGGCGGCCAGGTCGAAGCGTTCCAAGTAGGGGAGCAGGCGACGGCGCGCCTCGGCTTCGCTCAGGCCTTTGAGCGAAGCCAGGTAAATCAGACAACGCTCGAGAGAGATGTCTTGATAGAGGCCGCGCTCTTCGGGCATGTAGCCGATGCGGGCCTTCTTGGCTTCGGTCATCGGCCCGCCGAGGATGCTCACCGAGCCGGAATCGGGCTTGAAGATATCCAGCATACAGCGGATGCTGGTGGTCTTGCCGGCCCCGTTGGGGCCGAGCAGGCCAAAGAGTTCGCCCTTCTCGACCGAGAAGGAGACATCGTCCACGGCTTTGACCGCGCCGAAGGATTTGGAAATGTGGGAAAGTTCGATAATGGGCATGGGAATCTCCTGATATTCACAACAACGGTCTGTTCACAGACTGGCCGGCGTACTGTGGGGCAAATCTCCGATTTGCCGATGTTCGCAAGTCAGAGGCTCGCGCCACATGCAGGGGGCAAATCTCCGATTTGCCGATTTTCGCAAGCCAGAGACTTGCGCCACAGTAGGCAGTTACGTGCTTTCGACAAATTGCTTCAATTGCCGGCGATACCGCTCGAAGGCCTGGCGGCCCTGCTCGGTCAGGCGGCACAGGGTCAAAGGGATCTTACCGCGATATGTCTTCTCTATACTTACGTAACCGGCTTCTTCCAGTTTTGACAAATGCGCCGACAGGTTGCCTTTCGTCAGACCGGTCTCGCGCTGCAGGTAGAGGAAGTCGGCGCTCTCGACCGCCGCAAGGATGGCTAGGATGACGGTCCGCGACGGCTCGTGGATGAGACGGTCGATCTCTGTCAGAGCGCGCAGGTCATTGCTCATCAGGCGCCTCAATTGGGGAGGGATTCTGGCGCAGGTAGCGAATCAGCGTCACCGGGCCAGAAAGCAACAGAATGCCGCCGAAGACCAGGTAGAAGGCGGATAGGCCGAGGAAGTTGCCGAGTCGGGCAAAGGCCAATCCGCCTCCGCTCAGAATGCTGAGAACAGCCAGCAGATACAGGCGCAGCAACGAAACGCGCCAGGCCAGAAACATGAAAACCAGCCCCAGCAAGATGCCGCTCAGCGCCGGCATGACGTCCATGCTGCCGAAGGGACGCGTGATGAGCACCGCCGAGACCGCGCCGACCAGACCGCCTGTCAGCGCACAAAGTAGAACGCGCCAGAAACGATATGCCTTGCCTTGCGGGCGACGATAGGAGATGTAGCCGGTGCGCGGATAGGTGAAGTGCTCCTTCCACCAGCGCAACACGTGGTTGGCTATTGCGCCTCCGGCCAGCAACACCAGAATTAACGAAGCGTCCAGAATGGATGAGATGATTCCGGTGTTGGCAAACCGCTGCTCCAGGTAGAAGTAGAGCGCCAGGATCAGACACAACAGGCCGAAGCCAAACTCGAAGGCGCCGTCCACGTAGAAGTACTGCAGGGCGCGCCGTTGGGGTTTGAGGGTGAGGTCTTCTGTATCCATATTCATAAGCTTATCTTTATGCAGACTGGTTTATAATATAAACCAGTCTGCATTATATGTGTTTTTCTTTTTCTTGTCAAGTCTTATGGAAGCGCGCTTGTCCCTTAAGCCGATTCTCTGGAACTTTCTTGAGGACTGCGACGTCTTGAAAACAACATCCAGTTTTGGGAGGTGAGGCCGAAACTGTTGCGTTTCCGAAATCCTTTCTCACAACATCGCCGGAAGATAATTCTTAATCAGGAGGATGACGATGAATGCGTTCGGTAAAGTCTTTTCTTTTGCGCTGGTGGTAGGCTTGCTGACCGCCTGCGCACCGCGTCCGGCCTTGAGCCTGGCGCAATCCAGCCTGGCGCGCCTCGAAAACCCCGAGGTCGCTCCAGGAGACTTGCAGTCCCTAGTGGATGGGAACAATGCCTTTGCCCTGGATTTGTACCAGGCGATTTCCGGGGACAGCAACCTGATCTTTTCGCCTTACAGCATCTCTCTGGCCCTGGCCATGACCTATGCCGGAGCGCGCGGGGATACGGCTACACAGATGGCGCAGGTGCTGCGCTTCGCCTTGCCGGATCAATCCCTCCATGCGGCCTTTAATCATCTTGATTGGAATTTGACCCAGAGTAGGCCATCCCAGGAGGATGAGCAGGCGTTTCGCTTGCACGTCGCCAACGCGCTGTGGGCGCAAAAGGATCACCCTTTCCTGCCGGAATACCTGGATTTGCTGGCCGTGCATTACGGAGCCGGCGTCCATCTGGCCGATTTTGCCAGGAGCGAGGCGACACGGCGCGAAATCAACGACTGGGTAAGTCGCCAGACGGAGGCTCGTATCAAGGACTTAATTCCTGCTGGCGCGCTGGATGCTCTGACACGCCTGGTGTTGGTCAATGCCATTTACTTCAAGGCCAATTGGGAGACTCCCTTCGATGCTAACGCGACCAGCGACGCTCCTTTCTATCTCCTGGATGGTTCCTCGGTGACTGTGCCTATGATGTCCGCTGACCTATCTGGTGTTCGTTATGGCAGGGGTGAAAACTATCAGGTCATCGAATTGCCTTACCGGGGCGGAACAGCTGTGATGGATATTCTTCTCCCCGATGAGGGTCAATTTGAAAATTTCACGGCGGCGTTGGACATTGAGCAGTTGAACCTTATCTTGGGATCACTCCAGCCCGAGAGTATCGAATTGCACCTGCCCAAATTTCACTTCACCAGCGAGTTCGAACTGAGCAGCGCCTTGCATTCGCTGGGTATGAAGGCCGCCTTTGACTCGGGGCAGGCAGATTTTTCCGGCATGGATGGTACTCGCGACCTGTACATTGGCCGGGTTTTGCACAAGGCGTTTGTGGCGGTGGACGAGAAGGGCACCGAGGCGGCGGCCGCGACGGCTGTCGTTATGCGCGTCACCGCGGCTTTGCCGTCTGGTACCGTTGTGACCGTGGATCGTCCTTTCCTCTTCGTGATCCGTGATCTTTCCAGCGGGCAGATTCTCTTCCTGGGCCAGGTACTGAATCCCGCTCAATAGGGGGAAGCCCAATTTTTGCACGCTAGACGGGTCTCTCCCTGTGCTCAACGCCGGCGAGGGACCCGTCTTGCCAGGGCTTTGCGGATTTTTTCCAAGCCATACAGAAGCAGCGGGTTAAGGCCCAACAAAGCCCAACACATCCCAGGCAGGGGTTGATGCTCGAACAGTCTGGCTAATGGGGGGACGTAAAGGAGAGCTGCCAGAATGACGATCTCCAACCCAATCCCGAGCCAGAGCCAGCGGTTCGAGAACCAACCCATTTCGGTGCTGCGCGCGTACGCGGAGCGACAGGCAAAGGCGTTCCCAATTTGGGCAGTGATGGCGGCCGCGAAGAAGACGGTCCGTGCCAGGGAAACGACCGTGTCAGGAGAGACGGAGAGGAGCAAGGGGACAGAGACGTGATTCAGCCAGGAGAGGGGCAAAAGAGCGGCGTTCCCTGAGAAAAGATAAACGCTGAAGTAAGCCAGGTAGCAGAGAGCGGCTTCCAGTAAGCCAAGCCAGAGGAAGGCACGGGCGAACAAATTGCGATCCAGGAGGGGCTGATCTCGCTTGCGAGGGGGGCGCTCCATGATGCCCGGCTCAGGCCGTTCGCTACCCAATGCAATAGCAGGCACGATGTCGGTGCCCAGGTCAATACTCAGAATCTGGTGTACGTTCAGGGCCAGGGGTAAACCAAAGAGGGCAGTCATCAGGAAGGGTGCAATTTCCGGGACATTGCTGGAGAAAATGTAGGTGATGAACTTGCGGATGTTGTCGTACACGGCGCGCCCTTCTTCAATGGCGGAGACAACGGCGCCAAAGTCATCCTGAATCAAGATGATGTCGGCGGCTTCGCGAGCCACATCGCTGCCGGCTGTTCCCATGGCAATGCCAACATCGGCTTTGCGCAAAGCTGGCGCATCGTTGACGCCGTCACCGGTAACCGCTACGACCTCACCGTGATTTTGGAAGGCGGCCACTAAACGCAACTTGTGCTCGGGCGCCATCCGGGCGAAGATTACCTCTCTGTCAAGGAGGCGGGCAAGGGTACGGTCGTCCATCGCGTCCAATTCTGCGCCGGTGATGATGAGGGGAGTACCCCGAATCAGGCCAATGCGACGTGCCAGCGATGGACGACCCAGGCCATAGTCACCCGTGATCATGACCAGGCGAATCCCTGCCTGACGACAGATTTGAATGGCTCGTTCGACCTCCGGCCGGGGTGGGTCCATCATGGCCACAAGCCCCAGGAAGGTCAGATCGCGCTCGACGTGTTCAGCCGCGTAGATGGGCGGTGGAGTCTCCCATTCCCGATAGGCCAGCGCCAGGACGCGTAACGCGTGCCTGGCATACTCGTCGTTGGCAGCCAGGATTTCTGCGCGAGTTTTCTCGTCAAGAGGAACGCGCTCACCGTGAAAGTGGATGTGGGTGCACAATTGCAAAACCTCGCGCGGTGATCCCTTCACGAAGGCAATTTCGCCGTAGGCCGTGCTGTGAATAGTGGTCATGCGCTTGCGGCGGGCGTCGAAGGGAATCTCATGCAGGCGGGGATATCTGGCCTCTGTTTCGGCTTCGTCCAGGCCAGCCTTGTAGGCGCAAACCTTCAAGGCCACTTCGGTCTGGTCTCCCAGGCTACCCCAGCGAGGTTGTTGAGGGGTAGGTGGCAGTAAGCGGGCGTTGTTACAACAAAGGGCGGCTTGCATCAGGAGGTGGAAATCTGACTCGAAAGGCTGGTCATTTGGAGCCGGTTTGAACTCTCCCTTCGGTTCGCGTCCCGAACCAGACACTCGCAGGGATTGTCGCGCTACCCAGATTTCACGAACAGTCATCTGGTTTTGCGTCAAAGTGCCGCTCTTGTCGGTACAGATGACCGAAACATTGCCGAGCGTTTCCACAATGCTCAAGCGTTTGGCCAGGACGCCTTTCGCGGCCAGGCGTTGTACCGCCATGGCCAGGGAGAGAGTCAGTGTGGCTGGCAGGCCTTCGGGTGTAATGGCAGCAACTACCCCTAATGCCAGCAAAAGAGGGCTGGCTATTTGGTAACGAACATGGGGTTCATAGGCGCTAACCAGAAAGACAACGATACCGAAGGCGGTGGCAATCCACATCAGGCGCTGGCCGATCCGTTGAAGTTCTTGCTGAAGGGGAGAGGTAGGAAGTTCGGCGGCCTGAGTCAGATGGGCGATTCGCCCGAACTGCGTCGTCATACCGGTGGCGTAGACGACTGCCTTGCCGGTTCCGGCTGCCACGCAGGTTCCGGCAAAGACTAGGTTCGGTCGTTCGAGTTCGCTGAGATCGTTTTGCAGAGAAGCGTCCGCAACCTTAAGAGCTGGAACAGCTTCGCCGGTTAGGGCTGCGTTGTTGACGCGTAAGCCGTAGGCCTCCACTACGCGCGCATCGGCCGGGATGTTGTCGCCTTCTGCCAGAATGAGCAGGTCACCTGGGACGATGTCCTCGGCAAGGATGTGTTGTTCCTGTCCATCGCGCAGGACGTGGGCGAACGAGGGCAGTAATTGCGCCAGTTTGTTGGCTGCCTGTTCCGCTTGCCATTCGCGCCAGAGGGAGAGCAAAGTGTTCAGTGAGGCGATAGTCAGGATCACTCCGGCCAGAGGGTAATCGTTCTGCCAGAGTGCCAACAGGGCGGCCAGGAGGAAGAGCACGGTAAAGGGGTGACGGAGGTAGGGCAGTGCTTTTTGCCAGACGGACGGCCGGGGAGCGACGGCTAGGGTGTTTTTGCCATACAACCGCTGGCGCGCCTCGACCTCGCTCGACGTTAGGCCTGTTGGTGAAGTCTCCAGGAATTCATAGACTTCCGAAACGCGCAGACTATAGATAGGAGTAAGCATAGGTTGCCAGCAGTCTGGCTATTTTACCCCATTCGCTTGGAGATGGCGGGGATTTTCACACCGCGCCTGGTCAGCCGGATTCGATAAGAACAGGCGGATAGCCGTTTCGATTTCTTCCAGGGGGGTGCTTTGCGCGTCGAACCAGTGGATGTTGGGGTCTGTGTATTTGAACCAGTTGGCCTGACGACGCACGAAGGCGCGTGTCAGGCGGCGCATTTCGGCTTTGGCCTGTTCCAGGGTGAGTTTGTTTTGCAGTACGGCGATGCACTGACGATATCCAATGGCGGACATGGAGGGCAGGTCAGGCGAGTATCCCTGTGCCAGCAGACGTCGAGTTTCTTCGAGCAATCCCTGGGCGAACATATTTTCGATGCGGGCGTCAATGCGCGCGTAGAGTTGCGGGCGGGGCCAGTAAAGGCCGAGGGTGAAGAGTGCATAGCGGGGTGTGCTCTGACGACGTTGGGCAGAGAAGGGGTAGCCGGTGGCGAAGATCACTTCCAGGGCGCGGATGGTGCGGCGCAGGTTGCGGGGGTCAATAGTGTTGGCGGCGGCCGGGTCGAGGAGCGCCAATTTTTCGTGTAGCCAATAAAAGCCACGCTCACCGGCCAGTCGCTCCAACACCGAACGGAGACGAGGCCAGGGGGGCACAGCAGGGGGGGACCAGCCATGGGTCACAGCCCGGATGTATTGTCCTGTGCCACCTACTAGGAAGGCTACCTTGCCGCGCGCGTGGATGTCAGCGATCGCGGCATCGGCGGCTTGCTGGAAAACGGCCAGGCTCCAGGTCTCATCCGGAGCGGCAACGTCTATCAGATGGTGAGGGACGCGGGCGCGCTCTTCGACAGTGGGTTTGGCAGTGCCGATGTCCATGCCGCGGTAGAAGAGCCGCGAATCCGCAGAGACGATTTCGCCATCCAGGCGCTCGGCCAGGCGAATGGCGAGATCGGTTTTCCCGGAGGCCGTTGGGCCGACGATGACAATCAGGGGGATCATGGCACGAGAAAGCCTTTGGGAGAATCGGCCAGAATGTTCTCGAAATGGGCGATTTGCGGGGGGAGTTTATTGGGGCGTTGGATGGCAATCACGTCGAACTGCCAGGTTTCGCCGCTTTCGGGGTGCTGTTGTAGATAGACTTCCGCGGCGGCCAGGAGATGTGCCTGTTTGCGCGGCGTTACGGCTTGCTCCGGGTAACCAGAATCTTGCGAGGTGCGCATCTTGACTTCAACGAAGACCAGCACCTCCTCTTTGCGGGCGACGAGGTCAATTTCGCCGTGGGGTGTCTGGACATTGCGCGCCAGAATATGATAGCCACGCTCTTGCAGGTATTGGGCGGCAATTTCCTCGCCCTGACGGCCAAGCGTTCTCCGATTGGTCTTTATAGGCGCCATTTTGCCATCCAGCCTTTCAAGCGTGATCGCAGACTGTTGCGTTGGGCGATCTTGGCGGCGATCAGGCGTTCGTAGTGAGAGAGCACAAGTTGCGAGGTGTGTTCAATGGCGTACTGTTCGGCGGCCAGGCGTGCGGCGGCTCCCATCCTGCGCCGCAAATCGGAGTCCAGACAGAGGCGGGTTAACATAGCCGCGAAGGCGACTTCTGACGGATCGGCCAGCAGGCCGGTTTCTCCATGTCGCACGGTATCGCCGACGCCAACTGACTTCAATCCTGCTACCGGCAGGCCGGTGGCCATGGCCTCAATAACAGAGAGCGGGTGCACCTCGGTGACGGAAGCAGTGGCGAAGAGGTCACACATTGCCAGGTAGTGCGGCAGGGTCTCGTAGGGTTGTGGACCAGTGAAGTGAACGCGCTGGCTCAGGCCGGCTTGTTGAGCCAGGTCTTTTAGGGCCTCCTCTTCTGGGCCGCCACCGACCAGGAGCAGGTGGGCGTTTTCTACGGCTTCCGCGACGCCGGCAAAGGCGCGTAGGAGGAACGGCAAGTTCTTCTCCGGCGCCAGGCGGCCAATGTAGATGATCAGGATGTCTTTGTCGGAAAAACCAAATTCGGCGCGGGCGTATGGTTCGGGCTGGCGGTAACGTTCTAACTCAACGCCATTCGGAATCACTTCGATCGGCGCGGTCACCCCTAACTGGCGCAGGACGTTGGCCATGCCGGCGGATGGCGAGATAACCAGGTCTACCGACTCGCAGAAGAAAGGCAGGTATGTTTGCAGGATAGCCGTGCTGATTTCAGCCGGTACAAGTGGCAGGTAGGTTTGGGCATATAAATCGTAACGCGTGTGGTTGGTGAAGACAATCGGGATGTGCAGGGGGCGGCAATAGTATAAGGCCAGTTGGCCGCTAATAAAGGGGTGGTGGACGTGGACGACGTCCATGGTCTGAAGCAAGGCCTTGGCGGCTCGACTGTAGCGCAGGTTGAAGTAAATTCCTTGTTCGCGAATCGGCAGGCCAGGGGTGCGAATCACGCGCGGTTCGTCATCCTGGTGTTCGCCGAAGGTGAAGACGTACACCTCGTGCCCGATCTGCTCGAGATAACGTTTGTTGAGGGCAATGTAGTTGGTCACGCCGCTGATATGCGGCTTGTAAAGATCGGCCATCATGCCGATGCGCATAGGACACCTCAAATCCACGACGGGGAGTGAGGACGACAGTTCCCTGCTCTCAGATCACGCCCAGTTTTCGACCGACGTGGGCGAAGGCCTCCAGCCCCTGATCCAGATCGTCACGGCTGTGGGCCGCGGAGAGCATGACGCGAATCCTGGCCTTCCCCTGGGGTACGGTGGGATAACCGATGGCCATGGCGAAAACGCCGGCCTCGAACAGTTCGCGGCTGAATTGCTGCGCCAGTGGCGCTTCGCCAAGCATGATCGGGGTGATGGGGGTTTGCGTGAGGCCGGTATCGAATCCGAGACGGCGCAGTTCACCCTGGAAGTAGCGGGCGTTTTCCCATAACCGTTCGACGAGTTCGGTGGAGGCTTCGAGGATGTCCAGAGCAGCCAGGCAGGCGGCCGCGTCGGGAGCCGTTACGGCCGAGGAGAACAGGAAGGGACGCCCGCGTTGCCGTAGCCATTCGATGATTGTGGCATTTCCGGCTACAACGCCGCCGACGACACCGAAAGCCTTAGAAAGGGTGCCGACTTCGATATCTACTTTCCCGTGCAAGTTGAAGTGAGCGACGATACCGCGCCCGCCAGGACCGAGTACTCCCTCACCGTGCGCGTCGTCCACCATCAAGAGCAGATTGTATTTCTGCGCGACGGCATGGATTTCGGGCAAGGGGGCAATGTCGCCATCCATGCTAAAGACCCCGTCGGTCACGATCAAGCCACGTCGGTAATTCGGTAGATTCTCGCGCACTGCTTGTTCCAGGGCGTGAACGTCGCTATGTTCGTAGGCAATAATTTTTGCTCCCGAAAGCCGGCAGCCGTCAATGATGGAGGCGTGATTCAGGCGATCCGAGAAGATAACGTCCTCCTTGCCGACCAGGGCGGGAATCGTAGCGAGATTGGCGTTGAAGCCGCTCTGGAATGTGATAGCGGCCTCGACGCCTTTAAAGGCCGCCAGGCGTTGCTCCAGGCGGACATGCAAAGTCGTGGTCCCGGCGATTGTGCGGACCGCCGCCGGCCCAACGCCCATCTCGTCCAGGGCGCGTTTGGCGGCCTCTACCAGCGCCGGGTGATTGGCCAGGCCAAGGTAGTTATTCGAGCAGAAATTGAGGACTTTTTTACCGTCTACGATCAACCAGGCGCCTTGCGGCGACTCAATGGTGCGGATGTGAGTGTATAACCCTTGCTGACGCAAGGTTTCCAGTTCTTGTTGCAGCCAGGCAAGTCTATCGGACATAGGAAGCTCCATCTTCTTGAAGTGAATGACAAGAGCTATTCCTCTTGCTCTCCTTTTTCCGCAACATACTTTGTTCCTTGCTCATATAGATAGTGGGCTGAGAAATCTTGTGAGAGGCCAATGAACTCTTGTAAAGGTACGCCTGGCATTTGTTCTCTCAAAAAGGCATCAACCTGTCCATCGTCCATTGTAAGAATGGGGTGCTTGAATCCAAGTGATTCGTGAAGTACGTGTGCAACCTGCTTAGGCCAGTAACTGGCGCTCATCTGAATAATCGTACCTCCTACTGTTTGAGCTAGGGCTTGAATTCGGCTATTGGCGCCAACGCGATCCACCAGAATGATCGTGGCCATATAGTACGTGGATTGTCCCAGAGAGATCTCGCGTTCGAATCGGGTGACTTTGTCCAAAGAAATTTCGGGATTGTCCCGGCCGATAAAGCCAATGTCAAAACGAACCCCTTGCCCCGGTCTATTAGAAGAGTGGCATCGCTTTCGCGCCGCTCGCCGCGTGAGGAGAGCCAGAAAACGCCCGAAAATTCCTGCGGGGGTGGTAGGATATGTTTGAACCCCAGGATATGTAGCAGTGCCCCTAGTACTAGTTTCTCGAATAATTTACCGTAGGCTGATTTCTCGGAACCGCGAATGGCAAGGGTTTGAGCACCGATGGCATTGAGAAGATAGGTTATCCAGAGCCAATTAATCTCGGCTCTGATCTCGTTGCTCAAGAAAATTTGCCCTTGCAATTTCCCTTGTTCGTCAATGTAAGTATCAACGACATCTTGGCAAGTCGCAACATAGCGTTGACGGTAGTCATGCAGCGCTTTAGGATCGTCTCGTAGAACATTCTGGAATGCTTTATCGGTTAGGCCCAGCATCCATTGTGCCAGCCATCGCTTGGCCTTGTCTATACGCTTGCGGGAGAGAATTTCTTGCGAAAAGGTGGGAAGCTCCGCAATAAAATTCTCGAATAAGGAGGAACCTTTGACAAAAAGGGTGAGCATTGCCAGATTGAGAGCGGCAATGCGGCGGCGGGTTAATACTTCGGTGGAGTCGCGCAGATTTCGTCCCAACAAAATATCTAGCACTACGCCTCGTACCACATCCAAGCCGACTTGCCGCACGAGTTCGCTGCCACTGGCAGAGAGCAGTTGCAGGGCTGATGGCGCCAGTAGGTCGCTTAAACGGTGAATGGCTAGTTTTTTTGTCATATCATAGCAAGATGTCGTTGATTTCGATAGGTGGACAGTTGATCGTCAAAATGGACTGAGCCTCTTTTCCCATCCAGAGCCGGGCTTCCTCGCGGATGATGCTCACATATTTCGGATTTTGTTCAATCAGGACGAATCGCCGTCCCAGCATCACGGCTGCTTTTCCCACCGTTCCGATACCGGCAAACGGATCGAGTACCACATCCCCTTTGAAGGAGTAATAGCGTATCACCTTTTCGGCTAGTTCTAATGGAAACACAGCTGGATGGCGCGGATCATGTGCCGGCTGGATGCGCCAGATATTCGTACGTTCGTAATCGTCCCCGATTTTGGATTCCTCGACTAACTTTTTATCAGGATGAGCACGAATGTTCCAGTCAATCAGTTTGTCAGTATGCTTGCGGTAGACCAAGATATATTCCGTGACAGGGATAGGCTTGTATTGTAGAGGATTGCGATCGGCGGCGAAGCGTCGTCCACGCCCGGTGGCCCAACCGGCCCCTTCTGGTTTTTCCCAAATAATATCATCTATGAAATCATAACCCTCCTCGATGAAAAGCCGATGCATGTCGAATGGGACAGCAATGCGTCGGGATGATTGGTTGCGGTTGGCGCGGCGAACGAGTACGGGGGCAACATTCATCACGAAGAAACAACCTTCCGCAAGTACGCGATGACAATGATGGAGGATTTTCCGCATTTTCAAAAGGTATTCCTCATAACTGAGGTAATCCGCGTACTCAGGACGGGCGTTATAGTACGGTGGAGAGGTAAATATTAAGTTGACGCTTTCTGCAGGTAGTTCTTGTAAGATTTCCTCGGCATCGCCTTGGGCGATGGTATTGCGCAGCGAGGAAAGTACATAAGTGCTCTTATGGGGTCTTGTAGTTTTCCGCCTTGGTTTTGCGCGCCCCAATAACCTGGCTTCCAGGATTTCCGGTGGGGTGGACTTGTCTTCGAGAATTAGCGATGTGTAAGCATCAATAGCCACCTCGCCAACTTTTTCTTGGGTGGCGTTATTCACCAAGGGCACGCGCCAGATGTGATAGCGGTCATCGATTTCGGGCAAACCAAAACCCACTACATTTTCAAGGTGAGCGCGCTCTAACCAGACTCGGGCAATTTGTCGAGCGGCCTGGACGTTGAGGACGAGGTATTTACGCTGCTGACTCACCAAGGTATGCTCGGCCATATCTTACTTATACCACAAACCCTTACTTTTTTCTGTTTTTTTTGTACCCGTAGTGTAACACAGGCTGGCAGTCGTGCAAGCACCGCCAGCCTTGAAAGCACCTGTTGCACTCTCTGCCTGAAAATTAGCTGTTGACTCCTGGTGGTGGTACCGGCCGGCATTTACGCTCCCTGGTCGGTCATTTACACTCCACTGTCTATCGTCTATCATCCCTGGCCAGCTACTGGCAAGAGGCCTCATACCCAGCCGCGCAGTTCCATGGCTTTGACCACTCGTCCAATGGCGACCATGTAGGCGGCATCGCGCATGTATACCTGCTCCTTCTCGGCCATTTCCAGGACGGCGTGGAAGGCGGCCGTGATCTTCTGGTCAAGACGTTGCAGGACTTCCTCCTTGGACCAGTAGAAGTTCATGTCGTTCTGAACGGACTCGAAGTACGAGGCGGTGACTCCGCCGGCGTTGCACAGGAAATCAGGGATGACGAAGATATTGTTACGCCGAAGGACTTCGTCGGCTTCGGGCGTGGTTGGTCCGTTGGCGCCTTCGGCTACGATGCGGACGCGATCGCTCATTCGTTTCACGCTTTCGGCATTGATTTGCCCGGCCAGGGCACCTGGCATGAGCACGTCGGCGTCTTTGGCGATCCAGGCATCGCCGTCCTCCACTTTATAGCCGGCTGCGCTGGCCTTGTCTTTGTCTATCGTCCCGTACTCGTCGGTGATGCTCATCAAGAAACGAGGGTCAATCCCCTCCTCTTTGGTGTAGGTATAGGCGCACTTATCGTTGTTGTCCCAGCAGGATACGCAAACCACCTTGCCTCCCAGGATCTCGACGAAGCCCAGGGCAGCGTGTTGACTGACGTTGCCGAAGCCCTGAATGGCCGCGACCGATTTACGCGGGTCCATCTTCAAGTGTTTCATCGCCTCGCGGATCGTGTAAATGACCCCAAAACCGGTCGCCTCGCTGCGTCCCTGCGAGCCTCCACTGCCGAGCGGTTTGCCGGTGATCACCCCCGGCGTGAACTCGCCGACCAGTTTGGAATATTCATCCATCATCCAGCCCATCATTTGCGGGGTGGTGCCGACATCGGGAGCGGGGACGTCGTTGCGCGGGCCGATGTGCTTCCACATTTGCTGCACCCAGCCGCGGCATAAACGTTCCTTTTCGGTGGTGGAAAGGGTAGCCGGGTTGACGATCACGCCGCCTTTTCCGCCTCCCAAGGGGATATCGGCCACGGCGCACTTCCAGGTCATCCACATGGCCAGGCCGCGTACCGTGTCGAGTGTTTCGGCCGGGTGAAAGCGAATGCCTCCTTTGCAGGGCCCCCGCGCGTCGTTGTGTTGTACGCGGAAACCGGTGAAGACGCGCAAGGAGCCGTCGTCCATTCGAATCGGGATGCGGAAGATGTATTCGCGCAACGGCCAACGGAGAATCTCAGCTACTTGCGGATCGAGATTGAGCAGGCGTGCCACACGGTCAAACTGTTTTTGTGCCATTTCGAATTCATTGACGCTGCCAGCCATATCTGCCTCCGGTGTCAGGATTGTCGGACGAAAAACGTAAGCGGGCATCCCAGACCGGGAAGCCCGCTGTAGCAACAAGACCGGGAGAGCCGTGACATCATAAAAGTTCTCTCCTTACTTCCCTTATACATGAATTCCAGGGGGAGGTCAATATGAAAAACGTCACGAGTTCGTATGGCAGAAGGCCGTTTTTGTCTGACAAACTTGCTTTCCTCTGCTCAGTCCCCCTCGCTCTGTTCGGAATCCTCGCCAGCGTCCAGTTGGGTCTCCGCTTGTTCCTGGTCCAGACTGACCCATAAGAGCAGCACATCGCCTTCCGGCGTATGGACCGAGCGCGCTGCCAGGATCGGAACTTCTTCCTCCAGGCCGAGCGGGTTGCGGTAGCGCAGGTGGATCGGCTGGTTGGCTCGCCACCGGCGATAGCAGCGTTCGACCAGCGCCGGCCCGTTGAAGGTGCGCAGGCGAGTCAGTGCCAGAATAGGCTGAACCGGCCCTTCTCCAATGCTGAAGAGCCAGTGATCGCGCGCCGGCTCAAAAACCGGAGGCGGGCCCTCGATGATCGTGATGCTGGCTTCGTCCATGGTTGACGTGAATCATACCATAAAAACAGCCCGATTCCACTTGTCGGTTTGAGAAGCCTATGCTAGACTTACAATATGCCCGAAGAAGAGACCTGGTTGCCCGAGGAAGCAGAAGGTGAAAACCTCCTTTTGCGGGAAGCCATTGAGGCGCTTCGGAAGGGGGAACGTGCTCTGGCCCGCGAGGTCCTAACACGCCTGTTGAAAGCGAATCAAAATGATGCCATGGCCTGGCTCTGGTTGAGCGCGGTGGTGGAGACAGCCAAAGAACGCCAGTATTGTCTGCAAATGGCCTTGAAACTTGATCCCCAGAACGCGATGGCCAGGCGTGGTCTGATCCTGATGGGTCTGCTACCGCCGGACGAATCGATCCCTCCTTTCCCATTACGGCAGCGGAATTGGGAAGAGACCTTGAAGCCCGCGGTCGAGGAACAACGACCGCGTGGTTTGAAACGGCTTTGGGCAAACCCGCTCGGACGCATGTTTGTCGTGCTTCTCCTGGGAGTGCTTGTGACTGGGCTGGTGACGGTGGGCTATACTCGCTATCGGGCCATAGCCCGCCCCCCCAGGCGTCCAACCGCGGCCATCGCACACTTGACCCTCACCGCCACACCGACCGCGACGCTCTCCACGCCAATCGCTCTCCCAACCCTGACCGGGCCGACACCGCTCTGGTTGCTCCTACCCGCAACGTATACCCCGACGCCGCTGTACGTGAACACGCCCCATACAGGGATTGGCCGCGATGCTTTCCGTAGCGCGTTGGGTTATTTCCAAAAAGGAGATTACGTTCAGGCCCGCATTCAGTTCGAGCAGGCCGTGACCTACGAGCCGGAGGCAGTGGATGCTTATTACTACATAGGGGAATGTAACCTGGCCTTGAAGGATTACCAGGCAGCGCGCCAGGCTTTTCAAAAGGCCATTAACCAGAACCCGAATTTTGCCCCGCCTTACCTGGGGATGGCGCGCACGCTTCGCCTCATCAATCCGGCTGCGGATGTCCGCTCATATCTGGATACGGCAATCAATCTGGATCCGTTGTACGAGGCTGCTTTCGTCGAACGAGCACTTTACCTGCTCGAGCAAGGTCGCTACGCGGAAGCCCTTGCCGATTTGGAAGCCGCGCTCACGATCAACCCCCATGATCCGCTCATCTATTTGTACCGCAGCCAAATTTACATGAAGATGGGACGGCTGGAGGATGCGGTTATTTCCGCCGAGAAAGCCCACGAACTGGACCTGACTCTCCTGCCGGCCTACCTGGCGCTAGGACGCGCCTATGCGCTCAACGACCGCTGGGCCGAGGCTCTCTCACCCTTGGCGATCTATGTACAATATCAACCTGATGATGTGACAGCCCTGGTGTTGCTGGGCACTGCCTATCGCTATGCCGGCGACTATGCTACTGCGATTCGTCACTTGGACCGCGCCATCGGCTTGAACCGGAAAAATGGCGAAGCTTATACCCAGCGGGGCTACGTCTATCTGGCGATGAATCGGAGCCGCGAGGCCATTGCCGATTTCAAAGCGGCCGTTGGTTATCTGCCAAATAGTTTCGATGCCCATCTTGGGCTGGCGCGTGCCTATATGTTGGATGACAAACCAGGCTCGGCGTATCTGGAGCTGATCAACAGTGCGACAGTCCGCGCGGCGAGAACGGAGGCCCAAAAAGCAGCCCTCCATTACTGGACGGCGCTTTCGCTAGAGCGTATCGGTGACGATGCCTCTCGCCAGGCCGCCCGGCGGGAATGGCAGGCGCTATTGGCCATGCCGACCAGCGTTGTGCCGCCCGAATGGCGCGTGGACGCGGAAACGTACCTCTACGGTGGCTCTCCAACTCCCTCGCCGACCAGGACGCCAACGCGTACCCCAACTCCCTCGCGCACCCCAACGCCCACCCGGACCCCGCGTCCGTAACGCACTCCTTGCCTTCCGAATTTAGGTTACTCTCGTTAGGGTAGATTGTAACTATCCAGCAATTTTGCTTTGTAGACCTTGATCCTGGAGGAATTGCTATATGTTGCTGGCTGAACTGGGCCAACGTGCCCGCCTTGCTTCTCGACAGTTAATGCTGGTTTCTACCGAATCCAAAAATCGAACGCTGCGCCACATGGCCGATGCGCTGGAACAGAAAAGTGCGGCCATTCTGGAGGCGAACAGTCAGGATATTGAAACGGCGCGCCGCTCAGGTCTGAGCGAGGCGCTCGTGGATCGCCTGTTGCTCAACGAAAAACGGTTACGCGCCATGGCGGCGGACTTGCGCCGGCTGGCCGAATTGCCCGACCCGGTCGGGGAGCGTTTCGATGAGACTACGTTGCCGAACGGTTTGCGTCTCTACCGTCAGCGTGTCCCTTTAGGGGTGCTGGGCGTAATTTACGAGTCCAGGCCGAACGTGACCGTGGATGTGGCCGGCTTGTGTATTAAGACTGGCAACGCCGCCATCCTGCGCGGGGGAAGCGAGTCGTTGCATTCCAATCGTGCTCTGGTCGAAGTGGTGCGCGAATCCCTGCAGGTCAACGGTCTGCCGCAGGATGCGATTCAATTTGTAGACGATCCCGATCGCGCCAGAGTGCTTGAGTTGCTTAAGTTGCACGAGTATGTGGACGTGATCATCCCGCGCGGTGGCGAGGCGCTCCACCGCTTCTGTCGTGAAAACAGCCAGATTCCCGTTATCACCGGCGGGATAGGCATTTGCCATCTTTTCGTGGATGAATCCGCCGATCCGGACAAGGCACTGGTGGTTATCCACAATGCCAAGACTCAACGTCCCAGTGTCTGTAACGCGTTGGATGTGGTTCTGGTGCACCAGGCGATTGCCGATGGATTCCTGCCGCGCCTGGTGGAATATCTCGCTAGGGATGGAGTAACCTTCCGGGCTGAACCGCGCGCGCTGGCCTGCTTGCGGTCTTTGCCGCCCTCGCTGGCAGAGCAGGTGCAGCCGGCCGGCCCACAAGATTTCGACACGGAATGGTTATCGCTGGTGTTGAGTCTGAAGGTCGTGGATTCCCTCGAAGAGGCGATTGCGCACATTGTTACGCATAGCACGGCCCACTCGGATGGAATCCTGACTGAAAATCAGGAACATGCGCGGCGTTTCGTTGCGGAGGTGGACTCGGCGGCGGTCTATATCAATGCCAGCACGCGCTTTACGGATGGTGGTCAATTTGGTCTGGGGGCAGAAGTGGCGATCTCTACCCAGCGTTTGCACGTTCGCGGGCCGATGGGGTTACGCGAATTGACCACCTATAAATGGGTTGTGGAAGGGGACTATCACGTGCGGGAATGAACACGATTCCCTCTGATCTGGTGCGCCTATTGCGTTTGGTAAAGTGCGTGGCTGTTCTGACCGGTGCGGGTGTCTCGCAGGAATCGGGTCTGCCGACCTTTCGTGAGGCACAAACTGGTCTATGGGCGCAGTATCGTCCGGAAGACCTGGCGACTCCGGAGGCCTTTGAGCGCAACCCACAATTGGTCTGGGAATGGTATGCGACACGCCGTCTCAAGGCGGGTGAGGTGAAACCGAATGCCGGCCATTATGCTCTGGCAGCCATGGAGAAGCGCGTTCCGGAATTCACCTTGATCACCCAGAACGTAGATGGGCTGCATCAGCGAGCGGGGAGCAGGAATGTAATCGAGTTGCACGGGAATATTACCCGCGTGCGTTGTTCGCGGTGTGAGGCGCGCTTCGAGGAATGGGAACAGCCGGAAAGTGGTGTGCCTCCTTGCCCGCGCTGTGGATCGAAATTGCGCCCGGATGTGGTCTGGTTCGGGGAGATGCTGCCGCCGCGCGAGTTGAATCGGGCGATGGCCGCGGCGAAGTCCTGTCAGGTGTTTTTCTCAATTGGGACTTCAGCAGTGGTCGAGCCGGCGGCTTCGTTGCCACATCTGGCGCGTCTGGCTGGGGCGCGCCTGGTCGAAGTGAACTTGAACGAGACGCCGTTGACGCCGTACGTGGATTACTTCTTGCAGGGAAAATCAGGGGAAGTCTTGCCGGCCCTGGTCAAACAGGTTTGGGGCGAGGAAGAAAGTGCCGCGTGAGAGGCCGATGGTAGTTGCTCAGACCAGCCACATGCCTGTCCAGGGAGAGAGGGTGAGGGTGAGATAGCCTTCCTGGACGCCGTATTTGCGGTAGTCCAGGAGGTTGTGGACTTCGCAGCCTTCATACCAGCCGGCCTGATCGGCTGGGAGCATGAGTGTTTGGGTATTGGGGCTGAAGTTGAGCACGACGATGACTTTGTCCTGCCCCAATTTGCGTCGGAATACGTAGAGGCCGCGATCGTCTACCAGGATGCGTTCGTAGTCACCGCGCCGCATGGCAGGTATGCGTCGTCGCAAGGCGATCAGCGTCTTGACCCAATGCCGCAATTCGGTGTCCCACTTTAAATCGTTCCAGGGAAAAGCGCGGCGGCAATCAGGGTCTTTACCACCTTCCAATCCGATTTCATCGCCGTAGTAAATGGCCGGAGCTCCTGGGTAAGCCATCTGGAAGAGGAACGCCAGTTTTACTTTAGCCATATTACTGCTCAGGATAGTTTTCAAACGTTCCGTGTCGTGGGACCCCAGGAGGAGATACATAGCATAAGCGTGTTCTCTGGGATAAATGGCAAGTAGATTTTCCGCGCGATTGGCGAATTGGGAGACTGGCATCTGACCGTTCAGGCAGCTGATCAGTGCCTCGCGCAGTGGGTAATTCATCAGACCGTCGAAGTGCTTATCGTTGGCCCAGCGTGGGTCGGCTGTCCAGATTTCGCCTACCAGATAGGCGTCGGAGGCGATGGCTTTGATCTCATAGCGGAATTGGGCCCAGAACTGGTCGTCATCAATTTCGTTGGGCACGTCTAACCGCCAGCCATCGGCACCTTGCTCGATCCAGTAGCGGGCTACATCGAGGATGTAACGACGCACAGCGGGGTTGCGCGTGTTGAATTTGGGCAGGCTCTTGAATCCCCACCAGGCGGCGTAGTTCTGCGCCGGCCCATCTCCATAGGCATCCAGGGGGAAGCGGTAAATGTGAAACCAGTCCACATAAGGGGAGTACTCGCCGTTTTCGAGTACGTCCTGGAACGCGAAGAAGCCGCGCCCGCAGTGGTTGAAGACGCCATCCAGAATCACATGGACGTTATTGCGGTGGGCGATTTCCAGCAGGGCCTGGAAGTCATGCATGGTTCCCAATTTGGGGTCGATTTTGTAGTAGTCGGTGGTGTTGTAGCGATGGGTAGAGGTTGCCTGGAAGATCGGGTTGAGGTAGATGGCATTGATTCCCAGGTCAAGCAGGTAATCGAAGTGCTGGATAATCCCGCGCAGATCGCCACCCTGGAATTTGAAGGTGTGCGGTGGGCTACCCCAGGGCGCTACATTGGGCGGGTCATTGGTCGGGTCGCCGTTCGCAAAGCGGTCGGGAAAGATTTGGTAGAAGATCGCGTCTTGAACCCAGTATGGTGTGGTCATGATGTCGTGGGAGGGGGAGTAGTGGAGAGGGTGTGACGAATCTGGTTGGCGAGGGCGCGGGCGCGAGCGGGAGCATCGCCGACGTGGGAACGAGCGTCCATTAAAGCACGTATCTCGGCGGCGGTCAGATAACGGGTCAGTTCTTCGTCCTGGCAGAGGTTGGAAAGCAATGGGTTTTCCTCACCGGCGCGCAGGGCTTCCCAAGCCCGCATGGTGTGCTGGCGAATCCGCTCGTGCATTTCCTGGCGGTCGGCACCTTTCTTGACCAGTGTCATGAGGACGCGTTCGGTCGCGGCGAAGGGGCCGTATATGGCCAGGTTACGAGCGATGGCGGCCTCGTCTACGCGCAGGCGGCTGACGATGCTATTGGCGGTGCGGAGCAACTCGTCGGCGGCGAGGAAGGCTTCCGGCAGCAGGATGCGACGATTGGCCGAGTCATCCAGGGTTCGTTCCAGCAAGGAATGCGCGGCGTTGTCCCAGGCCAGGCGCGGGAGCGCAGCCAGGTAGCGTGCCAGGGAATTGATCTTCTCGGACCGGATAGGGTTGCGCTTGAAGGGCATGGCCGAGGAGCCGACCTGACGCTCGCCAAAAGGTTCGCCCAATTCGCCGAACGGTGGGGATTGGAGCAGGCGCAGGTCGAACGCGAATTTGTAGAGAGAGAGTCCCAGACCGGAGAGGGCTGATAGCACCTCGTAATCCTGTCGGCGCGGGTAAACTTGTGAAGCAATCGGGAAGAAGGGCAGGTTTAACTTCTCGGAGAGTTTCTGTTCGAAAGCCGGCAAGTTCTCGGTACCCACCAATTCTGCGTAGGAGGCGCTGCTGCCTACCGCGCCTTTGAAGCCTTTGCCCCTGATAGTTCGCGACAGAGAGTGCAATCGTTCATAGTCCAGGAGGAGGTCTTGGGCGTACAAGGCCAGACGGTAGCCGAGCGTGGATGGTTCGGCCGGCTGGATATGGGTGAAGCCCATGATCGGCGTTTCTGCCCAGGTGTCAATCAGAGTAGAGAAGGTTTGCAGGAGGGCGGCAAGAGGGGTAAGAATCAGGTGCAGGGATTGCCGTATCCGCAGGGCATCGGCATTGTCCTCGATGTCCATCGAGGTTGCTCCCAGGTGGATGATGCCGCCGCCCAGAGGGCATTGTTCGGCAAATGTTCGCACCTCGGCCATCAGGTCGTGCTGAATCTCGGCTTCGATCTCCAGGGCGCGGCCGATGTTAACTTCGTCAACGTGGGCGCGCAGGTCTTCTACCTGTTCGGGTTGGACGAGGCCGAACTCCGCCTGTGTTTCGGCCAGCGCGACCCATATTTGCCGCCAGAGACGGCGCTTGTAGGCTTCGCTCCAAAGGCGACGCATGGCTGGCGTACCATAACGCCAGGTAAAGGGGGATTGGTAAGTGGTGAAGTCAGTCATCGCTCTCGCACTCGCATAATAGATGTTCCGGTTATAGAGCCCATGCCAGCATAAAGCCCAGGATGGCGAGGATGAGGCCGATATGCAGGAATAAATTACTGGCCTGAACCCAGTTACTGAAAGTGAACTGGAGAATCAGATTGATTACGATGCACAGCAGGCCCAGGAGTGGCAAGAGACCTTTGCGCTGTGCCAGATAGTCCGAGAGCTTATCCACCATCTTGTTCAGCCACTGGTACATCTCTGTCCTCCGCGAGGATAGATGGCAGGTTATCTACCTGCCAGGGCTGGAAATACGCCACAACACGGCCGGGCACGCGCCCCTGTAAGTATACACCCTTACGGGTGTGATCGGCGCGTTCTATCTGCCCGGTTTCGTGGAAAAGCGAGATTAATTGACCTTCGGTGTAGGGCAAAAAGACTTGCATAAAGGTGTAGGTATCATACAGAATACTGGCAATGCGCTCCAGCAGAACTGGAATGCCCTCGCCGCTTTGGGCAGATATGGCGATGGCCTGGGGGTACCGGCGTAGGGCCTCCTCCAGGATGGGAGTCCCCGCTGGGAGCAAGTCTATCTTATTGAAAGCGATGAGCATGGGGATGTGACCGGCGCCGATTTCTTCCAGCGTGGCGTGGACGGCCTCGGCCTGCTGGAGCGCGTTCGGGTGGGCGATATCTACCATGTGCAGGAGCAGTTCGGCTTCGGCGATTTCCTCGAGCGTTGCCCGGAAAGCCGCTACCAGTGTGGTGGGTAGTTTCTGAATAAAGCCGACGGTATCGGTGAAGAGCACTGGGTGGTTGCCTGGCAGGAGCACACGACGTGTGGTCGGATCGAGAGTGGCGAAAAGTTGGTCGGCTACGTAGACATTGGCCTTGGCCAGGCGGTTAAGCAGGGTAGATTTGCCGGCATTGGTATAGCCGACTAGGGCGACGGTCGGAATGCGGGCGCGCCGCCGCTGAGCGCGGTAGCGGAGGCGGTGGGCGCGTACTTTTTCCAATTCGGCTTTCAGGTGGGTGATCTGCCGACGCACCACGCGACGGTCCACTTCCAGTTGCGTTTCTCCAGGCCCCCGCAAGCCGACTCCCAGTCCGCCAGTGCGTCCCCCTCCACCGCCTGTCTGCTGTGCCAGTTGTGTCCGGCGTCCGGTCAGGCGTGGCAGGTAATATTCGTATTGCGCCAGTTTGACCTGTAATTGACCTTCGCTGGTGTGGGCATGTTGGGCGAAGATGTCCAGAATCAGGGCGGTTCGGTCGAGGACGCGCACGTTCGTGCCCAGGGCGCGTTCCAGTTCGCGTTGGTGACGAGGGGAGAGTTCATCATCGAAGATGACCACTTCGGCCAGCGTCTCTTCGAGTAAGGCCTTAAGTTCTGTCACCTTTCCGCGGCCGAGGAGCGTTTGTGGATTTGGGCGATCGAGGCGTTGGGTCAATTCGCCCACCACTTCTAAGCCGGCGGTCTCGGCCAGGCGCGCCAGTTCGGCCAGCGAGTCGTTCAGGGGTAGCAACTGCTCTTGCCCATGAATTTCTACCCCAACCAGAAAGGCGCGCTCGCGAGGCGCTTGCGTAGGTTCGGGGAGTCGGGGAGACATCATCGTTTACTGCTCTTCCTTGGGGCCTGCGCCGAAGAGTTTCGCCAGTTTGGAATCGGGCAGTTCGGTTCGAATCGGCAGGAGGATGTGGAAGGTAGAACCCGGACAGCGGCTTTCATCATGACCTTCGGATTCTACCCAAATGGTTCCGCCATGCGCTTCAATGATACCACGTGCGATGGGCAATCCTAACCCAGGACCGCCGCCTTTGAACCTGGTTTTGCTGCTCGAATGCAGGCTGAGTTTCCCCAATTGACTGAACTTCTCGAAAATAGCCTCTTGATCTTCGGGAGCGATGCCAATGCCGGTATCGGTAACGGTCGTTTCGATAAAGCCCGGTAGCAGGCGACCGTCTATGGTGATGCGACCGCCGTCGGGGGTATATTTGATGGCGTTGTTGACCACATTACGGAATGCCTGATGTAAGCGTTCGGGATCACCAAAGATCATCATGTCCTGGCCGGGGAAGGGGCGGATTTCTAGGGTTTGGTGTCGGTCGGTGACGATCGGCGCGAATTCGCTCTCCAGAAGGCGAAAAATTTGTCCCAACCACATGGGTTGCAGGTTCAAGGCCAGCATATTGTTGTCAATGAGTGAGACGTCAATCATGTCCTCGACGATGGTGCGCAAACGGCGAATCCCGGTGCCGATGCCCTGGAAGAGAATCTCGATTTGTTCGTTGTGCTCGGCCAGCAAGTCGCGCAGCATGGCTACGTAACCGTCAATCAGGGTCAAGGGAGTTTTGAGTTCGTGGGCGGCTACACCGATGAAGTTGGATTTACTGCGCTCGAGGCGTTCCAGTTTCGTTTGTACTTCTGCCAGTTCGTTGGTCACAAAGGCGACGCGCGTATCGCTCTCGTAGCGCGCCGCTCGTTCTAGGGCATAGGTGAATATTGGCAGGAGCGCGCCCATCAGATCCAGGGCCTCCTGGGGGCTGAGATTTTCACGCGCGACTTCATGAGTCAGGGTGAGCATCTGGTTGAGCAGTGCGGTGATGTTTTTCTGTCCCTCTTGCAGGTCGCTGGCGGTCGAGACGGAGACCCAATCGTAGATCACCGAATCCAACCAGGCCGGGTCACCGGTCTCTACGGCCTGGGTGAGCATTTCGCAAAAACGTTCGATCTGCTCGTCGAAGTTCTCACGCACGCTGGCCCCGCGTGCCAGGGTGTTTATGAGACGTTTCTTCCAGGCTGGTTGAATCTTAGCCAGCAAGGCGGGAATGCTCATGTTCTAAAGTTTAAGGGAGTTTGGAATTTTTGGCAATAACATTTCTGTTGGCTAAATTAGGCATTGCCGGAAGAAGAGGCCGCCGCGAAAGCCGATTTCGACGACACCTTCCGCGGAGAACCGGGCGAGAACTTCCTGCGGGACGCTGGGGATGCGTTGGGTTTACTTTCCCGATGGCGGGCGTTAGGACGGCCGTTCAACTGCCGTGGGCAGGCGAGATGCTGGCAAGCCCAATTATTGTTAGGACGGCCGTTTAACTGCCGTCCTAACGCAATTGGATTCCCTGGCCGGCTTCGGATATGCTTTGGGAAAGTTTCATGGTTGCTTTCCTGAAGCAACGATCCAATGCCACAGGGTTCGACCGACGATCTCCAAGCTCTGCGGAGAGACTTTGTCGGCAGTATCGGCGGTAGTATGCCAGTAAGGGTAATCGAAATCAATGATGTCTACGGCGGGAAAGCCGGCTTCCAGGAAGGGGATGTGGTCGTCTAAGATGCTGTACTTGGGTTCGGCGATGAACTGTTCCTGGTAGCCCAGGGCGGCGGCTTGTTGCCAGATGGCCTGAGAGAGAGCGGGGTCAGAGTTTCGTTCCAGGTAGAGATTCAAGTCAGCATCGCCGACCATGTCCACAATGACAACCGCCTGTGGGGAAATGGTCATTTCGTTCACGAAGGCGCGCGCGCCCATGCTCCACTCCCAACCAGGAAAACCGCCGTTATCTTCGGCGTCGAAGAAGACCAGCCAGACCGGAACGGTGTCGCGGGGAAGGGTACGCGCCAGCTCGAGCAGGACGGCCACGCCGGAAGCGCCGTCGTTGGCGCCCGGTACGGGCGCTTCGGGGCGGACGGGGTCGCGGTCGGCGTGCAGGCGGCTATCGTAATGCGCGCCTAACAGGAGATAGGGGTTTGCTTCGGAACGGTAGGCGATAACGTTGCGAATCGGTATGTCGTTCGCGGTCGTGTGCTGGAGACGAACTTGCCAGCCTGCCTCCTCCAGCTCGCTTTGTAGCCAAACGAGGAAACGGGCCTGAGCCGCGCTTTGAGGCGTGCGTGGGCCAAATTCGACCTGGGTGAGCACGTCCTGATAGGCGCGTTGACCGTCGAATTCTGCTGGCTTGCGCTGACAGGCTACCAATGTCCAAGAGAGAACGACCATTGTCAAGATAAGCCTCGTGGCGGAAATTCTTTTTCGTATAGCCAAAATACCCTCCAATACGCAAAACAATCTCACCACCTTCCTCATCTCTTACCTGCCGTCCACGGCTTTCGGTCTACCACCTCGTCCATCGTCTATCGTCTATCGTCCATCGTCTATCGTCCATTATCGTCCATCGTCTGCGGTCCATCATCCACTCTCAATCCAGACCGACGCGGCTCAGGAAGTCTTCCAGATCGCGCTGTGCGCGTTCGGCGTAAGCGGCGGCGCGGGCGCGTTTGCCGTGAGGGGGGCTATCGCCCAAGGGCGGCAAAATGCCGAAGTTGGCTTTCATTGGCTGGAAATCGCGCATGTCGGCATGGCTAATGTAATGACAGAGGGCGCCTAGCATGGTGGTTGGCGGAAGGGTCAACGGCGGCAAGCCATGCTTCCAGCGCGCCGCGTTCCAACCTGCCAGCAAACCAGTGGCGATGTTCCCGAGGTAGCCTTCCACGCCGGTGATCTGGCCGGCGAAAAACAGATCGGGGCGTTGTCGCGTCTGCAAAGTAGGGAGTAGAAGTTTGGGTGCGGCGAGGAAAGTATTGCGGTGCATTTGTCCGTAGCGGACGAATTCCGCGTTTTCCAGCCCTGGAATCAGGCGAAAGACGCGCTCTTGTGCCGGGTAGGTCAGGTTGGTCTGGAAGCCAACCAGGTTATACAATGTGGCCGCCAGATTGTCTTGTCGCAGTTGTACGACGGCATAGGGACGTTTGCCGGTGCGAGGGTCCTTTAGGCCAACGGGCCGCAGGGGTCCAAAGGCCAGGGCATTGTGCCCGCGTTGTGCAATGATTTCGATGGGTAAGCAACCTTCGAAGTAGTGAGGCGCGCCAGCGCGTACTCCAGCCTCAATATCTTTCTCAAAATCGCGCAGAGGAATACGTTCTGCTGCAAGCAGGGCCTCCACGAAAGTGTTGTACTCGTCTTCTGTCATCGGGCAGTTGATGTAGTCGCCTTCCTCCTGTTCGCCGCGCCCATAGCGCGAGGCGCGAAAGGCGACCTCCATGTTGATGGATTCGGCGGTGACGATGGGAGCAATGGCGTCGAAGAAGTACAGGTGTTCTTCGCCAGTGAAGGCGGCGATGGCGTTGGCCAGGGCGGGCGAGGTCAGTGGCCCGGTGGCGATGATCGCCAGGCCCTGAGGAATAGTACGGGCTTCTTGGCGCACGACTTCGATGTTCGGGTGGGAGTGCAGAATCTGGGTTACTCGTGCCGCGAATGTCTGGCGATCTACAGCCAGGGCGCTTCCAGCTGGCAGTGCGCTCTCTTCTGCACAGCTCAGCAAGAGGGAGCCAAGTCGGCGGAGTTCGTTTTGCAGGACGCCAGCGGCGCGATCGGGCAGGCGCGAACCAAGCGAGTTCGAGCAGACCAGTTCGGCCAGGTAATCGGTGGTGTGCGCGCCGGTCGAGAGGCCAGGACGCATCTCGTAGAGTCGTACGCGCAGACCGCGCTGGGCCGCCTGCCAGGCCGCCTCACTTCCGGCCAGGCCACCGCCCAGGATAGTGACATCGGGTTCATCGGCCATACTCCGTTTATTGTACCTGAGACCGGCATAAATTCTGTAGTCGTTCGTGGCCTGTGTGCCTTCAAAAGTTGTCAGTGCTACGTATACCTGGGAACCAAATCTGGTGCGGATCGTATCCAAACAGGCAACTTTCGTACCTGCCTACCTGTAGCGCAAGTCTCTGACCTATTCGTGCATTCGTGGTCCCCATTCGTGCATTCGTGGTCCCCATTCGTGCATTCGTGGTCCCCATTCGTGCATTCGTGGTCCCATTCGTGCATTCGTGAACATATTCGTGGACGGCCCCCACTCCTGACACTGATACTCCGTCGGAATGACGGTTGGATTGGTGAAAAAACACAGACCTTTACCTTGAGTTTGACAATCACTACACGCCTCGCTACGCCCGCAATTATACTCACAATACGCACTGCACGGATTGGCTTCACACACGCATTGACTAGTCTGAGTACAACAACCAGGGCCTCCGCCTGGGTCTTCTGTTGGCGTGGGTGGTCTGGGTGTGGGTGTTTT
>FWWL01003079.1_pt1 | contig 31790 bp, 24 predicted proteins | sample 2228331 | NCBI WGS metagenome assembly FWWL01 (sample SAMEA103939775, study PRJEB20133) | metagenome
GACACTCTGGAAAATGTACCCTTTGCAAGTCTGTGTTACTTTTATTGAGATGTGCTCTACTCAGGAGGACTTTCTACTTTTGCCCAATGAAGATGGCGCCTTTTTGCCAAAGAGCGCGAAGGAACACACCAGTCTGCTGTACTGATTTCGCTCACTGATCTTGATAGCATTCTGATGTTTCACCCGGCATTTACTTACATCCAAATACCGTTCAAAAGTTGCTTGCATTTCTCATGAAGAAAACCCTCTTGCTCAGCTTTGCTCTGCTCTCCCTGCCGTGGTGGTTATTTGCCCAGCGCACAGAATACGAAGTAGCCGCTATAGGCTTTTACAACTTGGAAAATCTCTTCGACACGGTACCCAGCCCTAATACGAACGATAGTGATTTTTTGCCAGAAGGTCGTTTAGCCTGGGACAGCGAAAAATATTGGTCGAAACAGGCCAATATGGCCAAAGTCATCAGCCTGCTGGCTACAGACGTAACACCAGACGGCTTAGCCCTGCTAGGCGTAGCCGAAATAGAGAACCGCGCCGTATTAGAAGATTTGGTAGCCCAGCCTGCCCTGGTCAGCCGCAATTACCAGATAGTACATTATGAGTCTCCAGACCCGCGCGGTATTGATGTTGGGCTGCTGTATCAGCCTAAGTACTTCCGCGTGCTCGGATCACGCTCGTTACCTGTGGTGCTGACAGATCCACAAACAGGTAGCACCAGCTATACGCGGGATGTGCTCTACGTTGCCGGCATTTTTCAGGGCGACACGATGCACGTCATGGTCTGCCACTGGCCTTCGCGCCGAGGCGGTGAGACGGCCTCTGTTTGGCGGCGTGCGGCGGCGGCCCAGGTCTGCCGAAATGTGGCAGACAGCCTACTGGCTCGCAATCCACAGAGCAAAATCATCGTCATGGGCGACCTCAACGACGACCCTACAAGTCCAAGCCTGACCAAGGTACTTCGCGCCGCCAAGAGCACTGAAAGCATGAAGGCCGACGACCTGTACAACCCCATGTATGCCCTATATCAGAGCGGCAATGGGACACTGGCCTATCGAGATGCATGGAACCTGTTTGATCAAATCATCGTATCGCGCGGCCTAGTGTGGAAACAGGCTGGCGGATGGCAACTACTGCGCGCCGTAGTATTCCGAGAGCCTTGGATGTTTCAGGAAGAAGGCGCCTTTCGCGGCTATCCGCTGCGCACGTTCGTCGGCGATATTTTCCTCAACGGCTACAGCGACCACCTTCCAGTTTACATCTTGATGGTGTGCAAGAAAAAATAAGCGCTGCGAGCCGGTGTCGGGCTTTTATCCGTTGGCCTTCTGATGGTCAGCCAAAAACTTGGCCAGCCCGATGTCAGTCAGTGGATGATTTAGCAAGCCCAAAAGAACACTCAAGGGGCACGTAACGGCATCCGCTCCAACCTTGGCAGCTGCTATGATGTGCAGTGGATTGCGAATGCTGGCGGCCAACACGGCTGTGTCGAAGCCCACTGCTGCATACATCGCGGCAATCTCCTCGACGAGCTGCATGCCATTCCAACTGATGTCATCTATGCGGCCAATAAATGGCGAGACGTAAGAAGCACCAGCGCGCGCAGCTAACAATGCCTGGCCAGCCGAAAACACCAAAGTGCAGTTGGTCCGTATATCAGCCTCGCTGAAATAGGCGATGGCCTTAAGGCCGTCGCGCGTCATGGGCACCTTGACAACGATATTCTCGTGCAGGTCGGCCAAGCGCTTGCCCTCCTCTATCATTCCCTTGAAGTCGGTGGCTATCACCTCTGCGCTGACATCGCAATCTTCACCGACGATGTCGCAAATAGCGCGGTAATGCTTGAGGATGTTCTTATCGCCCGTGATCCCTTCCTTGGCCAGCAGGGAAGGATTGGTCGTAACGCCATCGAGAATGCCGAGCTCGGCAGCTTCGCGTATTTGGTCCAGATTGGCCGTATCAATAAAGAAAAGCATGATGCAGTGTGAGTATTTGGATAGCAATAGGTGAGATGTTCTAATGAAAATGCGCCAGACACACCGCTCAACCGCATTACCCTTGCTGCGTTTCCGCCCTGGGGGAGTTTTGCAGGAGCTGGTCGCCCAGCGCGGAGCAAAGGTATGATGGCCAACACGAAAAAACTAAATACATGTGTTTTTTACCCGGCTATCTTTGCTCCTCTTCTCTCGTATTCTCTGATACTCAAACCGTACCGAGTGCATGCAAGAAAAAAACGCCCACAGCCCACAAGCCACCGCTTTAGACAGAGTAACCACACTACCGACCTACAGCGCAGAAGCGCTTTTATGGATGAAGACCCTTCCCAGCTCGCTGGATAGGGTAGATCTGTTTGCCCTCAACCACGATGATTTTGCAGTTCGCTTTATTCGCGAGTTGTTTGAACGGCCACAATTTGAGATGGAGGTGCGTTCGGCACATCCTTCGTCGGTGTGGTTCAACCACTTTTATTTCGAGGTGCGCAACCGCGAAAAGGTCTTTGGCACACGCAACCTGGGCGTAGGATACCCTATGGTACTGTTTCAGATGGGCGACATGGCTATCAGTGCACCTGTTTTCATTTGGCAAATACAATTAGAACCTCATGCTCAACACCCCGACCACTGGATCGTCCAGCGCACAGAGATGCAGCGCATTTTACCCAATTATCCATTGCTCCACCTGATTGACCAGCAACACGGCACGCATTTTACCCAGCGCGCGCGCAGTCTAGCGGATAATGGCTTTATCCCTTCGGCTCCTTTATCCGCATTCATCGAAACCCTTCGTCAGCATCTAGCCCTGACGGAGGAGGGCCTGCCACTGAGCATTCAGCCTAACCCTACGCCCAATGAACTCCCGCGCATCCAGACCGAATGCCAGCTGCGCTGGGCAGCAGTCGCGGGTATCTTCCCTCCCTTGCCCCATACTATTTCGGTAGAAATACTCCGGCCAGTAGTGGATAAAGAAAACGGCCTCACCTGGGAACATTCGCTGACTCTGCTGCCCTTAGACCCATCCCAGTGGCGAGTGTTGCTGGCCGCCCAACGAAACACCCTTACTGTTGTGGAAGGCGCCTCTGGCACCGGAAAAACATATGCGCTAGCGGCTATTGTGGCTAATGCTTTGGCCAATGGCAAGAAATGTCTTGTCGTATCCAAAAGCCTTAACGCCTTGCGACGTGCCCAGAAGTTTCTACTCGACCGCCAAATAGGCGACCTCTCCTTCATCGTCCGCGATACCGAGAGCGACCGCCTCATGTTGGCCGATATGCTGCGGGCCGCCGCTGAAAGCAAACCCAAAGACGCCCCTGCTCTTCAGGAGTTCCAACCACTCTTTCATCGAGTGCTGCGGTTGCAGCGACAACTTGACAGTGCCTGGAGCGAACTACATCAGCCCATCCTGGGAAAACACCACTTTTCAGACCTTGTCGGCCTCTTTATGCGCGCCAATCGCATAGAGGGCAAAGAACTGCTTCTCTCGCAGCTCAACCCCGCCGACTTTCTCTTCACTACCGACGAGTACGAAGGTATCAAAGCGGCCATCTTCGACAGCGAGCCGCTCTTCCGGCGCTTCCCTACCCTGCAGCACCCACTCGCTCAACTGAAGCACAACATCTTCTTGGAGCGCTCCAGCGAAGATGGCCTGGCTTGGACGGAAAGTCAAGTCAGACAGCTGCTCCAAAAGGCTACGGCCCTGCATCATCGCTACATCGCTAAGACCAACGAGTACGCCGAGGCGCTCACAGAACACTATGAACAGCACTACTTTGAATTGGAACACATTGCGCGGGGCATCCGGGAAGCCCTAGAAGACGGTGTGCAACGATTCGGGCCAGAATTTGAAAAACCACTTTCTACTGCTGAAAAACTCTACGGTGTCTTCTCAGACCGCTACAGGCAGATAGTAGAGGCCAAGGAGAAAATCAGCGCTGACTTTGAACAGCTCCGCCAGTTGCATCAAAACCGCAAGTACTTCGAGTTTGAGTTTGCTCCTGACACAGACGCTGGTCAAATACCCAAGATTTCCGAGCAGACCCGTGCCTTCGAAAAGGTGCTTAAGAGCTGGCTTCGAAGCGTGCCCGCTTTAGTTCGCGATGACTTGCGCAGACTCAATGCCCGAAGCATCCACTCTGAACTGCTCGACTTCCGAGACAGCATTGCGGAATTGGAGATGGCCCTCGACACATTTTTAACAGACTTCAACGATGCCGGCCTCTACCAAGAAACCTTTAAACATGAAATGCTCACCATCCCGAAACGCCAAGATTTTCTAGAAGCCCTCATCGAGCGCTTAGAGGAAACGCAGTTCTATTTGCGCGACTTCCATGACTTCTATATCTGGCAACGGCACTGGCTGGGGCTTTCCAAACCTGAACAACAAGTGGTAAGGGCTTTGTGCAAAATCAAACCGCGCGACTGGTTGGCGGCCTTTGATAGTTGGTACCTCCACCACTTCCTCCAAAAATACTACCACCCCGGCCTCTTGTGGGAAGAGACAACCCTCCAGGCTTATCTGAACGATAGCACCGCTTTAGACCGCTTGCTGCCTGCACATATTCGAGCCTATTGGCAGGCGCGGAAAAGCGCTGTCCTCAAGCAACTTCGCACCGCCTCCCCTGAAGCCTACAAAACCTGGTTTGGCAAAAACAACCGCGCCTTATCGCTTCAGCGAAAATCAGAGGAACTCTTTGAACAATACCTCATCCCCCTCTCTGAGACGCTTCCGGCTCTTTTCGTAACACCACAAGTAGCCTTAGACGTGGTGCGAGCCTCCAACATGAAATACGACCTCGTCCTTGTGGATGAAGCTCACAACATTCCCAAGCAGGAGTGCTACCACCTTTTTCAATTGGCCAGCAGCCTCGTCGTTTTTGGCGATGCCAAACAGGACATGACCCCTTCAGCTGAAGATGACCTGTTAGAATACTGCAAATCTTTGGGGGCGCCTACCTACCAGCTCGAGTACCAGCACCAGAGCACACCCGAAGAGTGGCTGCGCTTTAACCAGATTGCCTTCGCTACGCCCTTCAAACGCCTGCCCTCCGGTCTTTCGGCACGCGATGTTACGGTCGTGGCCAATGTGGAGGGCCGATACGACGAACTAACAGGAACCAACGAAGCAGAGGCACGCCAAATCCTAGACTGGCTCAACCTCATTGAACCCACGCCAGCCAAAACCTATCCAGTAGTGGGCATTGCCTGCGCTACTGTGGAACAGCGCGACCTCATCGCTGGCCAATTACTCAAAATACGACAGCGCAAACTGGCCGGACACGAAAAGATCCAGCAGCTCCACCTCAACGGCCTGGGCGTGTATCAATTTGCCGAACTACAGGGCCAGCACGTGGACATTCTCCTCATCTCGCTCGTCCATGGCCTCATTGACGCACAAGGTACGCTGACCCAACACCTGCATTTTTGGAACACACAGCTGGGCTTCAATCAGTTGCACGTACTCATGACGCGTGCAACCCAGCGCATATATATCGCCCACTCCATTCCCGCGGGCCTGTACATGGCCCTGGCTGCCAACAAGAATTTCCGCGGTACCTGCGTGCTCTCTCACTTGGTAACCTTTGGCGAGCTCATCCAACAAGGCAACCGCGCCGCTGCAGAGGAACAACTGGCTCGTATGCGGCAATTGCTCGACTACCCAGAGTCCGCCTACACCACTACCTTGTTTGCTCAAGAGGTGGAACAAGCCTTACAGCCCTACTTCTTGCCCGGGCAATTGCGCCGAAATGCAGAAGTTGAAGGCATCGTCGTGCCCACCATAGCCGACAATGGGCAGCACCAGCGCCTTCTGCTCTACGATGGAGTATTTGCGCCCACAGAGGTGCCCTCTTACGAATGGGAAGAACGCGTACGTCAGTATTTTGCTCGCCGAGGCATTGAGACCGTGCCGGTTTTCTCTGCGCAATGGTGGAAAAGCCCGCGCCAGGAGGCCCGCAAATTGGCCGCCAAGCTGCTGCAATGAACAGAAGCCCATCCGAATAGCTCATGAGAACGCTCCGAGCATTCCTGCGCCTCGCCTACTTTGCCGTTTTCGCTCTGGTGTTTATCGCCTGTGTGCAGGTGCGCTTTTGGCTTCGGGGCGAAGACATGCACTGGGCGCTCCGATTTCGCCAGCGTTGGGTGCGCCGTTATCTTTTGCCCGTGGTGGGCGTTCGCCTGCGCACAGAGGGCTGCCCACCTGCAGCGCCGTGCTTGTTGGTAGGCAACCACCGCTCCTACCTCGATCCTGCCTTAGTCTGTACGGAGGTATTGGGGTGGCCGCTATCCAAAGCAGAGGTAAGCCAGTGGCCGCTCATCGGGCGGGCCATCCGGCTTACCGGAGTGCTCTTCGTAGAGCGCCAGAGTGCCAGCAGTCGTAAGGATGCCCTTGCTGCCATAGCAGCCAAGCTCCGCGAGGGCTACCCTGTTATTCTTTTCCCCGAAGGTACTACTCACGCCGAACCTTACACTCGGGAATTTCGGCCAGGCGCCTTCCATACCGCTATTGGCCTCGGGGTGCCCATCGTGCCCATGGCCGTAGATTATCGCAACAGCGATGCTTATTGGATTGACGACGACACGTTCTTGCCCCACTTCCTGCGCTGTTTCGGCAAGCCACATACAGATGCAGCCTTGTATTTCGGGCCGCCTATCCGTGTTAGCAATGCCGATGAAGCCATCGCCGCCGCACGTCATTGGATTGACCAAGCATTGGACAACATCCGTCAAAATTTTTCTGCCACACCCTGAGTCTTCCTTTTGTCCATACCTTTGCAGCGGATTTTTTCTCAAGGGTCCCGTAGTTCAATGGATAGAACGGAGGCCTCCGGAGCCTCAGATAGTGGTTCGATTCCACTCGGGACTACCCACCAACACCGCTGCTAGAATAGCCTGTGTATCAGGCGCTGACAGCGGTGCTTTTTTGAAGAGAAGTCTGACCCGGTGGCTAAAAGCCATTGGCCTGAATTATGCGCTCTGTTCTGCCAAAGCCAATAGCAAGAACTCAATAGCTAACGCATTAAAGTGAAAGCCGTACGACCTCAAAACAACCCGCTAACGACGCCATTTTCGTCCACGTCAATCTTTTCTGCAGAGGGCACCTTGGGCAAACCAGGCATGGTCATAATGTCGCCACAAATCATGACCACAAAGCCAGCACCGGCGTTGAGGCGGACTTCGCGCACATTGACGACGTGCCCAGTAGGCGCACCCAGTTTTTTAGGGTCGGTGGAGAAGGAATACTGAGTCTTGGCCACGCACACAGGCAGGTGCCCAAAGCCTTCGTCCTCCCATTTGCGGAGTTGGCGCCTGATGCTGTCTTCAGCGCTGATGTCAGCGGCACCGTAAATTTTGGTGGCAATGGTGCGCATCTTTTCCCATAGCGGGAGGCTATCGTCGTAAAGCAGGCGAAATTGCGCCTCGCCGCGCTCCACCGTCGCCACCACCGCACGGGCTAAGTCTTCGGCGCCCTTTCCTCCTTCGGCCCAGTGCTTGCTAACGACGACGGGCACGCCCATAGGTGCCATCTTTTCCTGCAGCAAGCGTATTTCCGCCTCGGTATCGAAAGTGAAATGGTTGATGGCCACCACGCAGGGCAGGCCAAAGTGTTCGCGCAAGTTGCGCACGTGTCGCTCCAAGTTTGCCACGCCTTTGGCCAAGGCATCTAAGTCTTCACGCTGCAGTTCTTTGAGGTCGGCCCCGCCGTGGTATTTGAGGGCGCGTAAGGTGGCGACTACTACCACAGCATCGGGTCGCAGGCCTGCCTTTCGGCATTTGATGTCGAAGAACTTTTCAGCGCCCAGGTCTGCACCAAAGCCCGCTTCTGTTACAACGTAGTCGGCCAGTTTCAGGGCGCTGCGCGTGGCGATGACAGAATTGCAGCCGTGAGCAATATTGGCAAAAGGCCCTCCGTGTACGAAGGCTGGAGTATGCTCGAGCGTTTGCACTAAGTTAGGTTGGATGGCGTCCTTGAGCAGCACAGCCATGGCGCCGTGGGCGTTGAGGTCGCGGGCGCGCACGGGTTTGCGGTCTGTAGTGTAGCCGACGATGATGTTGGCCAAGCGCTCCTTAAGATCGGCCAGGGAGTTGGCTAAGCAGAAGATGGCCATTACTTCGGAGGCTACGACGATGTCGAAGCCGTCCTGCCGCGGAAAGCCATTGGCATGGCCGCCCAGTCCAATGACGATGTTGCGCAAGGCGCGATCGTTCATGTCCACCACGCGACGCCACTGGATGCGGCGCACGTCTATATTGAGCGCATTGCCCTGGTGGATGTGGTTGTCTAATATGGCAGCCAGCAAATTGTTGGCCAAGGCAATGGCGCTGAAGTCGCCGGTGAAGTGCAGGTTGATGTCTTCCATAGGGATAATTTGGGCGTATCCTCCGCCTGCAGCACCGCCCTTCATGCCAAAGACAGGGCCGAGGCTTGGTTCGCGTAGGCAAATGAGGGTTTTCTTGCCAATACGGCTGAGGGCATCGCCTAAGCCAACGGTGGTGGTTGTTTTTCCCTCTCCTGTAGGCGTAGGGCTTAGGGCTGTAACCAAGATGAGCTTACTGTCGGGGCGTTGGGGCAGTTGGTTGAGGTAATCGAGCGACACCTTGGCCTTGTAGTGTCCGTAGGGTTCGAGAGCATCTTCAGGGATGCCCAGCTTTTCTGCAGCCAGCGCAGCAATGCGCTGAGGTTTGGCCCGTTGGGCGATTTCGATGTCTGTCAGCATAGGCTTGAAATTCGTTTTACTTGTTTATCAGGTTGTGGAGGGCAAGGTACGACGGGCATTATTTCCTCCAACTTGAGAGGGTACACATTTTCCGACGAGGGTTGTATTCCAAACCACCCGAGCTACGTTCGCCGCCGCCTGTGCCGCCCTCACCATGGCTGTTTTTGGCAAAAACGGCCTCAGCGCTTCGGCTTGGCTTTTGGGCGCACCCGCAGAGCTCTGGCTTGGGCTTGAGCATGTGCCCGTCTCGCCCTGGGGGCTTAATAACGGCGTGAGCGGCACCGCAGGGTCGCCGTGCCTGCAGGTGCGGAGGCGGTAGGCTGCTGTTTCGCCATTATTAAGGCCCGAAAGCGGGACGAAAACAAGCACGGGGCCCAGCAGGAGCCGCGCGCTGAGCCACTACGCACAGCAGCCGCTCCGAAGCCGGCAGCCGTTTTTTCACCCCAAAAAATGGAGGTGAGAAAGGCGGCGGCGGTGGAAGATGGCCGGTTCTACTTTTCACTTTTCACTTCAAAATGGCAGGCTCTGCGGACGCTCTGGAAAATGTACCCTTTGCAATCCTCCAAAAGAAAGAGGCACCGCCCTTTCTGGGGCAGCGCCTCTTTTTGCCAAAGACAGCCAAATGTAGGCTTATTTTTGAACAACGAACTTTTTAGTCAAGGTGCCTTCCGGCGTGGCGATGCGGGCCAAATAGGTGCCGGCAGATAGCTGTGGCAGCGGATATGACAGGCGCTGGGAGGTCATGGCCGGGTAATCCTGCATCAGGATGACGCGCCCGCTCAGGTCGGCAATGGTGATAGTGGCGTCGGTAGGTTGCTCCAGTTCGACCAGTAGATTGAGTACGTCTGTTACCGGGTTGGGGGCAACGCGTAGGGTGTTGTCGGCCAGTGGTTTTTCATCCGTCGTGCTTACTAAGGAGGGCGAGGCCAGACAGTCACAAAACTGATCACCCCTCCCCTACTGCACCCTACCTGGTCAGCAATGATGTACCCATCAGGCCCAAAACCGCCGGTATACCACCTATCTGTGAAGATGAAGGTGGAGGGGAAGAAGTAGCTCACATCGTCGTTGAAGGCGTGGAAAGCGACATTACTCGGCTGAGAGTAGCCAATGGCGAGCAGGTAACGAGCACCTTTGTCGAGGGCAATACCTGTTTGGCCGGTAACCAAGTCAATAATTTCTGTCGTCTGGAGCAGACCATTCACCATCGTGTCTGGAGCGGAGTAGGAGTTTGAACCGACCCACTCCAAGCTCGAAGATAGGAACTGCGTATCATCGAAGCCTGTAGGATCGTTGAAATCCACAGTATCCTTGACGCGGAACAGATAGATAGAGGCCTCGACATCAGCAACGTTCAGCTCGTCGGCATTGGTAGCAAAGGTAAACTGCGCCAGTTGAGCCTGATAATTTTCTTGGCTGGCGGGGCTCATCGTATAAAGGTTAGCCACGTACCATTCAGTAGGCGGCCCACTGGGGCGGTAGGCCTGTTCTGGGCGCAATTCCTTGGAGAAGATGTTGTTGGTAGCCAAGAAGATATTATCTTTAGCATTATTGCCCGGAGCCTGATCTGTAGAATCGGCCTTAACGGTATATTTGATTTTGTAAACGCCTACGGGCAACTCTGGCGCGAAGCGGTTGGGCAGTTCAAAGAAGGAGTCCACCACACTAGTATCCAGGGAGGCAATGTTCAAGCTATCGGCCCAGAGTTCTGCGTCGTTCTCGTCTGTTACTGCTACACGCAGTACCACATTGGTTTGAGCCAAACGGCCGCGATTAGAAAGGTTAGCCCCAAAGCTAAACGTGTCAGTAGCAATCTGGGAAGCCGGCTGAGCGAAGCTGGAAGCCGGGTAGAAATAGTCACCTATGGCAATGTCGTGGGCAGCAGAGGGGTCTTCGTCGTACAGTTTGACATCGTCCAGATTCCAGAAGTACTCCCAGTTGCCCGTCCACTGCCATTGGAGATACACCGTAGACTGATTAGCAGCTACAGAGGAGATGTTGATGACAGGGATAGTCGGGTTTTCCGACCAGCGAACCTGTGTGGTCAACCCTGGGAAGATGGTGAAATCCGTCCAGTTAGTACCGTCAGTGCTGACGCGCAAGATGGCTCCAGTCTCCGCGCTGACTTCATAGACGCCGATGTGTGTTTCGAAGCTGATGAAAACCTGCGAGCGCCCCGAGCAATTGATGGGCGCTGAGGTAAGGCGCGAGACGTGGTTGGTAGGCAAGGCACCCGGAAGGTCTGAGTCCAAGGTCATAAAGCCATTAGAGGCCGTGGAAGCCTGAAAAGGTTGCTGCTGGTTGATGGGATCGTTAAAAATGGGTGGGCATCCTCCTGTTTGGCCTTTGCCGGGGTCATCGCACCAAGTCCAGAGGACATTTTGGTTAGAAGCATCAGTGGTTGTCCATCCCATCGGGAAACCGCCAGCGAAGTCCTGGGTCCAGAAGGGGGTTTGGGCCAAAAGTGCCTCGGCGCTCAGGCACAGAGCAAGCAGCAGGCACAAAGTCGAGCATTGTTTCATGATGTGTAGATAAATTGAGTTTGAAGTAAATAGCTTGTCAAGCAGTGAGCAAATCTATGCCTTGTGGGAAAGTAGGATGGAGTTTTTTTTTACCAAATGACGTGAATAGTCAAAAATGGCTGTCTTTACCTCTATAAACTACCGACATTGACTATCTCAGAGTTCGAACTTGATGCCCTGGGCTAGTGGCACAGTATCAGAGTAGTTAATGGTGTTGGTCTGGCGACGCATGTAGGCCTTCCAGGCGTCGGAGCCAGACTCTCGCCCGCCGCCGGTTTCCTTTTCGCCGCCAAAAGCCCCGCCGATTTCAGCGCCAGAGGTACCGATATTGACGTTAGCGATGCCACAGTCGGAGCCTGCCGCCGAAAGAAAGCGCTCCGCTTCGCGCAGGTCATTGGTCATAATGGCTGAGGAAAGCCCTTGAGGGACTCCGTTTTGCTTGGCAATAGCTTCCTCCAGGGTGCGATACTTGATGAGGTACAGGATGGGGGCGAAGGTCTCGCGTTGTACGATGTCCCAGTGGTTTTCCACCTCAGCAATACAGGGCTTCACGTAGCAGCCACTCTCGTAGCCTGGGCCGGAGAGTACGCCACCCTCGACCACCATTTTGCCGCCAGCCTTGCGGATTTCTTCCAGGGCGTTCAGGTAGTTCTCCACTGCCTGCCGGTCAATGAGCGGACCAACGTGATTACTTGGGTCGAGCGGGTTGCCAATGCGGAGTTGGGCGTAGGCTTTTACCAATGCCTCCTTGACGGTGTCGTAAATACTCTCGTGGATGATGAGGCGACGGGTAGTCGTGCAGCGCTGTCCGGCAGTACCTATGGCGCCAAACACTGCACCAATGAGTACAACTTTCAGGTCAGCGGTGGGTGTGATGATAATGGCATTGTTGCCCCCCAACTCCAGCAAGCTGCGCCCCAAGCGTTCGGCCACTGTGCGCCCCACTACGCGGCCCATGCGCGTGCTGCCCGTGGCACTGATGAGGGGAATGCGGCGGTCTTTGGTCATGAACTCGCCCACACGGTAATCGCCGTTGATAATGCAAGAGATGCCTTCGGGCAGGTTATTGGCCTTAAGCACTTTTTGGAATAAGTGCTGACAAGCCACAGCGCAGAGCGGTGTTTTCTCAGAGGGTTTCCAAATGCACACATCCCCACAAACCCACGCGATGCAAGCATTCCACGACCACACCGCTACTGGGAAATTGAATGCTGTGATAATGCCCACAGGCCCCAAGGGATGCCATTGCTCGTACATGCGATGGTGCGGGCGCTCGCTGTGCATGGTGAGGCCGTACAGCTGACGCGACAGGCCAACGGCAAAATCGCAGATGTCAATCATTTCCTGTACCTCACCCCAACCTTCTTGAAGGCTTTTGCCCATCTCGTAGGATACCAAGCGCCCTAAGGGGTCTTTGTACTGGCGCAGTATCTCGCCAAATTGGCGCACTATCTCGCCTCGCTTCGGAGCGGGCACCTCTCGCCAATAGCGAAAGGCCTCCTGGGCTTTGCTCACTACTTGTTCGTACTGTTCTGCAGTGGTGATACTCACAGAGCCGATAAGCGCTCCATCTACGGGTGAAAAACTCTTCAGGCTGCGGGCACTGCCCCTCACTTCAGCCAATCCTGTCCAAGTACCCGCATTTTTGGCCTTAAGGCCGAGTTTTCGGAGAAAATCTTTGTTCATATTCTGTTATTGTTAAAAAACACTGAGCGCCGTATAGCGTTATGGCTCACCTTATCTGAGCCATTCCAAGGCGCGGCAAAAGTAGAGGGTTAGTGAGAATATAGACATGAAACCTCCGCTTTTAACCATGTCGGCCCCTACAAGGCGCTTACCTTTGCTCTCCATTCAACGATAATCTGCAAATACTCTGCTGCTCTTAACCTTATGCATCCAGTAACACGTCTGCTGAATATCCTGCTATTGGGTCTGCCTGCCCTGTTGGTTGATGCTCAGGCGCCTGCTCCAGATCGCTCTGTGGCAGATACAGATGGCCCTCATGTATTTTACCGTGGAAATGAAATCATCGTCCGCACGGTGGAGCGCACAGGCGAAACACTTTCACCTCAGGAAAAGCGCTATGCTCGCCGTGAAGATGTCGTGCTGACTTGTACCGTACCTGAGACAGGAGATGCCTTTTCTTTCAGGCTGAAGAAGCAGTTACAACCAGACCCATGTCATTACGCAGACGCGGAGCGCCTGCTAGTCATCTCGGATATTGAGGGCAACTTCAGGGCCTTCAAAGAACTGCTGCGCGCGGCAGGCGTCATTGACCAAAACCTTCGCTGGACGTACGGCGAGGGTCATTTGGTGCTGCTGGGCGATTTCTTTGATCGCGGCTTGAATGTTACGGAGGTACTATGGCTGATGTATAAGTTGGAAGACGAAGCCCTGCGCGCCGGTGGCAGAGTGCACTACCTTTTAGGCAACCACGAAGCCATGAACCTCTGCGGCGACCACCGCTACGTGCGCAATAAGTACCCCGAAAATGCCCGCCTCATGGGAGAGCATTACCAACGGTGGTACGGCGAAGACAGCGAGCTGGGGCGATGGTTGCGCACGAAGAACTGCATTGAGCGCATCGGCGCTTACGTCTTTTGCCACGGCGGCATCAGCCCGCAGGTAGCGGCATCGGGGGCATCCTTCGAGGCACTTAACGAGGCTGGGCGGCGCTATCTGGGAGTGCCTTTTGAACAGATCAAAGACCCCATTGCCAACCTCGTCTTTCATCGGGAGACTGGCCTGCTGTGGTATCGGGCTGCGGCGCGCGCCAAGATGACGCCGGCAGAAATAGACGCCGTGCTGACCTATTCAGGCGCGCGGCACATGGTGGTTGGCCATACCCTTATGCCCGAAGTAACGGCACTTTACGGCGGGCGGCTGATATGCGTGGATGTCTTACACGAAGAACACCTCCGCACTGGCGATTTACACACCCTGCTCATTGAGTATGGAGAGCCCTACATCTTCTATACCAACGGCCAGCGCCGCCCACTGCAGTCCGCGCCCATACTTCAGCAAGCGCGAGGCGGGCAATAACGTTCTCTCTCTGTCATGACAACCTACAGCCTGTTCGAGCTGAACACCTTCATCCGTCAGGCGGTGGCGCTCAACTTGCCCGAAGCCCTCTGGATTACGGCAGAGATAGCCCAAGCTAGTGAGGCCAGGGGGCACCTCTTCCTCGAATTGGTACAAAAAAGTGAAAAAGATGACGGCGACATCGCCGCGCAAGCCTCGGCCATCCTGTGGCAACGCCAATACCGGCAGCTGCGCTCGCGCTTGGGTGTTGCATTAGACGAAGCCCTCTGCGAAGGCCGCGAAGTACGCCTTTGCGTACGGGTGGAATTTCACGAGCGCTATGGCCTCAAGTTTCTCGTCGTAGATGCCGACCCAGCCTACACTGTCGGGCGCCTGGAATTGCAGCGCCGTCAGACACTCAAACAACTGCGCGAGGAGGGGCTGCTGGAGCGCAACCGCGCGTTGCCCTTGCCATTGGTACTCCAACGCGTTGCCGTCATTTCATCAGAAGAGGCAGCAGGCCTACGGGACTTTGAGGAACATCTGGGACAAAATCCCTTCGGCTTTGTCTTTCATTGTCGCCTCTTCGCCACTGCCGTGCAGGGCGAACTCCTGGAGGCGGAGTTCCTGCAGGCCCTTTCGCAGGTAATGCAACAGACCGACGCTTTCGACTGTGCCGTAGTGCTGCGTGGCGGCGGCGCGCGCCTGGATCTGGCAGGTTTTGACTCTCTGGCTGTGTGCCGAGCCGCAGCGCTCCTGCCCATCCCGCTGCTAACGGGTATAGGGCACGAGACGGATGAGACCGTGCTCGATCAGGTGGCTTTTGCCGCACTGAGAACGCCTACTGCCGTGGCGGATTTTCTCATTCAGCACAACTTGTTTTTTGAAAATGCCGTGCTAGAATTAGCCGAGCAAATCTGGGAAAGTGCTCAATACCACCTCCAGCAGAGAAGCACTGCGCTTACACGACAAGAGGCGGCCCTTCAATGGGCCATTCAGGCGCATGTGCGCAGCGCTCGCCAACGGCTCGATTATGCTGCTTTGGCGCTGCCGACACTGCAACGCCAAAACCTGCGCCGCGCCCACGAACAGCTGCAGCGTTTTGAGGCCCTGTGCGAAGCGCTGCATCCAGAAACGGTGCTGCGACGCGGCTTTAGCCTGACGCTCAGGGATGGGCGTATCATCACTTCGGCCCACGAGGTGCACCCTGGCGATGTCATCGAGACGCGCTTGGCCGATGGCGCCTTTAGTGCCCGTGTGCAGGAACCTTAGCCTTCCTTTCTAGCCCCAGCTTTGCGTTACCTTTGCCCTCATTCGCTATTATGAAGAAAACTGAGCAGCAGTTTCGCGCCGTAGTAGCCCAATGTCGCGCCGTATTCCTGCAAAAAATGCACGATTATGGCACTGCTTGGCGCATTTTGCGCCCCTCCAGCATTACCGACCAGATCTACATCAAGGCCCTGCGCATTCGCAACATAGAGGAGAGCGGCCAGCAAGTGGTCGGCGACAGCGTCGAGAGCGAATACACGGGCATCCTCAATTACTGTGTATTGGCGCTCATTCAGTTGCATCTACCTCAAGACGCCCCGCTCGATCTGGATGCTGCGGAAGTAGAGCGCCTATACGACCACCACATCGAGGAAAACGTCCGGCTGCTGCGCGCCAAGAATCACGACTACGCGGAAGCATGGCGTCTAATGCGCATCAGTAGTATGACCGATCTCATTCTGCAAAAAATCTTGCGCATCAAGCAGATAGAAGATAACGCCGGCCAAACGGTAGCCTCTGAAGGTCTGGAGGCAAACTACCGCGATATGCTGAACTACGCTGCTTTCGCGCTCATTCGGCTGCGCGAAGATGAGCGGGCTGAAAAGGAGGCAACCCACTGACTACAGCCCAAACAATGGCCAAATTGTCCTTTTTTTGCCGCGTCTTTCACGACCAAAAACTACTCGTTTGTTATGACCTCGTTGAGTACCCTAATTATCGCCTTTGCCCTCATCGCCGCCGTGCTGACCTTCCTCACCCATCGCCTCGGCCGCATGAAAAGCCCGCTGCTTTCTTTCTTGCAATACTTCTGCGGGGTGTGGTTCATCTTCTCCGGAGCCGTCAAGGCTATTGACCCTATTGGCACAGCCTACAAGATGGAGGACTACTTCGCTGCATTTGAGAGCACCTTTGAAGGGCTGCAGAATGCATTTGCCAACATGGCACCGCTCTTCCCGGCCTTGGCCCGCTACAGCGCCGGCTTCTCCATCGTGATGATAGTGCTGGAAATTGCCTTGGGTCTCATGCTCGTACTCGGTTACCTGCGCCGCCTGACAGCGTGGCTATTCTTTGTGGTGCTGTTGTTTTTCACCTTCCTGACGGGCTTTACCTACCTGACGGGCTTTGTGCCTGTAGAAGCCAATTTCTTCGATTTTGCTAAATGGGGGCCTTACGTCAAGACGCAAATGCGGGTAACGGACTGCGGCTGCTTTGGCGACTTCATCAAACTCGACCCAAAGGTCTCTTTCTTCAAGGACGTGGCCCTGCTGGTGCCGGCGCTTATCTTTCTGTGGCGCAGCGGAAGCATGCATCAGCTCTTCACCGTACGAGGCAGGCGCGCGCTGACGGGGGTGGCAACCCTGTTTTCGCTGGTCTTTTGCTGGTACAGCACCTATTACAATTTACCTGTGGTGGACTTCCGGCCCTTCAAGGTTGGCTCCAACATTCGCGAGCGCAAGGCCTTGGAGGAAAAGGCACGCGCTAACGTAGAGATTATCGGGTGGGTGATGGAAAACACCAACACCGGCGAGGTCAAGAAGGTCATGATTCCCATGTCGCGCTATAAGGAGCTCATGGAGCAATATCCAAAGAGCGAGGGCTGGAAAGTAAAGGACCAGATCAAGACCGAGCCTTTCGTCGAGATAGACGGCAAGCGCGTGGAGGTACAGGAAACGAAGGTGAGCGATTTCCTCATCGAGAGTGAGGAGGGCGACGTAACAGAAGAAATCCTGCAAGAACCGGGCTACTCGCTGATGATCGTGGCGTACAAGCTGCATGGAAGAAAGACGAGCGAGACGCTCATCATTCAGGACACTACGTGGGCCTACGACACGCTGCGCATCAGCCCCGACTCCGTAGTGCTACAGCCGCGCGTGGTCGAAGTAACGCCTCGAAAGGAAGTGCGCGAGACCTTTGTGCCGGAGGCCTGGTACGGAGACCTTTTCCGAAACCGCATTAATACCTTGGCAGAAGCCGCACAAAAGGCCAATTGGAAAGTTTACGCCGTGAACACCTTTCAGGACACAGAGGTGGCTAAGGCTTTTCGCCAACATGTAGGGGCTAATTACCCCTTCTACCACGCCGACGACAAGCTGCTCAAGACCATCATCCGCTCTAACCCGGGTTTAGTTATCTGGCGCGATGGCTCGGTGGTGGGCATGTACCATTGGCGTCATTTGCCTAAACCCGAGGAGCTGCTCCAGCGCTTCAAATAAGGCCGTCGTCTACGGCCCCCAACCATTCGGCATCTGTCCACTTGCCGTAGAAGCTGTAATTTTCTGCGGTCAATGCGATACTTATGCTGCGCGTGTACCTTTCTTATACTCAGGCCGATAAGAATTACCTATTGGCGTTGCGGCGTTGGTTGCGACCTTTAGAGCAGAAGTATGATCTACATGTGTGGCATATTCCCGTTGCACAGGCAAATGACAAGCAGCCATACTACTGGGACGCCATGCTCAATGAGCTCGAACACGCCCACCTGTATCTATTCCTGACATCCGCCCAAAGCCTGAAGGATGAGCGTATCCACAGGGAAGAGCTGCCCCGCGCCCTGAGGCACCAGGCACAACACGGCCCGAGTCTTGTGCAACTATATCGCATTCCACTGTCTGACGCCCACGGCGGCAGCGCCTTAGATCGCTTGCCGATATTGGGCGCTGCTAAGCAGATAGACGATTGGCAAAGCGACTTGGTCGGATACGAATTTTTGACCAAAGATATCGAGAAGGTCGTAAGCGACCTAGAGCGCAGCTGGCGAGAGGAAAGCATTCGCACTGGGCAAGAGTTTGTTTTTCCAACAGTAGCTTCTCCAGCGCCACCGGCTCGCCTTCAGCCGCTTCCAGGCTGGACCGGATTAGCTTTTCTGATGGCCGTTTTCTACATCGTTACCAGCATCTATTTTCAGGAATGCGCTCCGCGAAGGTACCACGGTTTACCGCCTAACGCGAAGGTACCCGCCAGCCAATGGGAAACACCCTATCCAAGGGAAAACCCGATAACACCCCCACAGCCCGTGCCTCCGCGCCCAGAGTAGGAGGATGCTATAACAAGCGAAACTTGGGCGATGGGCGCTATTATGCGTACCTTCGCGCGCCGATAAAAAGGCTCTTTGTTTTTTGAAAAAACGCACTGCGGCACCGTAGAAGCCGCGCAAATACTATCTGATACGCATGGACACAAGAATTGTTCCCATCAACATCGAAGACGAACTAAAAACCGCCTATATAGACTACTCCATGTCGGTCATCGTCAGCCGCGCGTTGCCCGATGTCCGCGATGGCCTTAAGCCCGTACACCGCCGCGTGCTGTATGGCATGATGGAGTTAGGCCTTTCGTACAACAAACCCTTCAAAAAGTCGGCTCGCATCGTGGGCGAAGTGCTAGGCAAATATCACCCCCACGGCGATAGCTCTGTTTACGACACCATGGTGCGCTTGGCTCAAGAATGGAGCATGCGCTACCCCTTGGTAGATGGGCAAGGCAACTTCGGCTCTATGGACGGCGACAGCCCTGCCGCCATGCGCTACACAGAGGCGCGACTGCGGCGCATTGCGGAGGAAATGCTCAGCGATATTGACAAGGAGACGGTAGACTTTCAGCTGAACTTCGACGACTCCCTGGAAGAGCCTACTGTGTTGCCGACGAAGTTTCCCAATCTACTGGTGAATGGCGCCAGTGGCATCGCGGTAGGCATGGCAACCAACATGATGCCGCACAACCTGCGCGATGCCTGCAACGCCGTCATTGCCGCTGTACGCAATCCGGAGATCAGCGTAGAAGAGCTCATCCAGCTTATTCAAGCGCCAGACTTTCCCACAGGCGGCATCATTTACGGCCTTTCAGGCGTGCGGGAAGCATACCTTACGGGCAAAGGTCGAGTGGTGGTGCGCGCTAAAACAGAGATAGAAACCGACGAGAGAGGGCGCGAATCCATCATCGTTACGGAGATACCGTACATGGTCAACAAGGCCATGCTCATCAGCAAGATAGCCGAGCTGGTCAACGAAAAGAAGATTGTGGGAATCTCTGACGTGCGCGACGAGTCGAACCGCCAAGGAGTGCGCATCGTCATCGAGGTGCGCCGCGATGCGGCCGCCAATGTCATCCTGAGCCAGTTATTCAAACTGACGCCGTTGCAGACGAGCTATGGCATCCAGAACATCGCATTGGTGGGTGGCCGTCCCTACACGCTGAACCTGAAAGAGCTCATTAACGAGTTCATCAAGTTCCGCCTCGAGGTAGTGGTGCGCCGCACACAATACGAGCTGCGCAAGGCCGAAGAACGCGCCCACATCCTGGAAGGACTGCTCATTGCCTTGGATCACTTGGATGAAGTCATCGCCCTCATCCGCGCCTCGCGCGATGTGGACACCGCGCGCGAAGGGCTAATGGAGAAATTCGGCCTCACCGAAATCCAAGCGCGTGCCATCCTGGCGATGCGCCTACAGCAGCTCACCGGCTTAGAGCGTGAGAAAGTGCGGGAAGAATACGAGGAGCTGCAGCGCAAGATAGCAGAATTCAAGGCCATCCTGGCCGATGAAAAACTGCAGCGCGGCATCATAGAACAGGAACTGACCGACATTGCAGAGCGCTATGGCGACGAGCGCCGCACTGCCATCGAGATAGACGAGGCGGATATTAGCATCGAAGACCTCATCGAGGATGAGCAGGTGGTGATTACCATCAGCCACGCCGGCTATATCAAGCGCACGCCCATCACCGAATACCGTGCACAGGGACGCGGCGGGCGCGGGGTACAGGGTGTTCGCACCCGAGACGAAGACTTTGTAGAACACCTGTTCGTCGCTACCAACCACCAGACGCTGCTGCTTTTCACCGAACGCGGGCGCTGCTATTGGCTAAAAGTGTACGAAATCCCAGAAGGCGGCAAGAACACTGCAGGGCGCGTCATTCAGAACCTGCTTAACATTCCAAAAGAGGACAAGGTGCGAGCCTACATCATTCTGGAGAAAAAACTTGATGATGCTGAGTTCATTAATAGCCACTTTATCCTCTTCTGCACCAAGCGAGGCATCGTGAAGAAAACGCTGCTCGAGGCTTACTCGCGCCCGCGACAGGATGGCATCATCGCTATCGAGATCAACGAGGGCGATAGCCTCATCGAGGCACGGCTGACCAATGGCAGCAACGATGTGATGCTGGCCGTTCGCAGCGGGCGAGCCATCCGCTTCCGCGAGCAAGACGTCAGGCCCATGGGCCGAGCCGCGGCAGGTGTGCGCGGCATCCAAGTAGAAGAAGAGGACAATGATTGTGTGGTAGGGATGGTCTGCGTTAACCCCTCAGACGAAAACACGACCATCTTGGTGGTTTCGGAAAAAGGCTTGGGTAAGCGCTCACCACTGAGTGAATACCCTACCCACGGCCGCGGAGGCAAAGGAGTGAAAACGCTGCAGGTAACATCCAAAACGGGGGCCTTAGTAGCCATTAAGGCGGTTGCGGAGGAAGACGACCTCATGATCACCACTTCGGCAGGCGTAACCATTCGCACGCGCGTCAGGGACATTTCGGTACTGGGCCGCGCCACCCAAGGCGTGAAGATCATCCGACTGGACGAAGGAGATGAAATTGCCGACGTCGCCGCGGTGAAACCCGAGGAGGAGGAAGATAACGAGTAACGCCATGGCTTCGGAGGGTAAACTGTTGCTTAGTGGCGAGCGCTTCTCCTTAACCATAGAGCGCCTGTGCCATCAAATTCTGGAAGACTGGGAGGACTTCTCCAACGCCTGTCTCGTTGGCATTCAGCCGCGCGGCGTGCTGTTGGCCGACCGCATTCACAAGCGCCTCTGCCTCCTTACACAGCGCGAAGACATCCCCTACGGACGCTTAGACATCACGTTTTACCGCGACGACTTCCGCATGCGGGAAGCGCCGTTGACGCCCCACCCCAACGAGATGAACTTCCTCATTTCCAACCAAAAGGTGTTGCTCGTAGATGACGTGCTCTATACAGGGCGCACCATCCAAGCTGCTCTGGCGGCGCTCCAACACTATGGGCGCCCTGAGCGCGTAGAGCTCATGGCTCTGGTAGACAGGCGTTTCAATCGTCATTTGCCCATTCAGGCCGATTACGTAGGTTTAGTAGTGGATGCTCTTGACGAAGCCTACGTCAAGGTACATTGGGCAGAAACCCACGGACGCGATGAAATCCTCTTCTTTGATAAACGATAGCCCACTGGCATGAAAGCCCTCAGCACGCGCCACCTCCTCGGCATCAAGGACCTGACAGAGGACGACATCCAGCTCATCTTCGAAACAGCGGACAATTTTAAGGAGGTCATCAATCGCCCCATCAAGAAGGTGCCTTCTTTGCGCGATATTACCGTGGCTAACCTGTTTTTTGAAAGCAGTACCCGCACGCGCATTTCTTTTGAGTTGGCAGAACGCCGCCTGAGCGCCGACATCGTCAATTTCACGGCCTCTTCCTCCAGCGTAAACAAGGGCGAAACGCTGTTAGACACCGTGAACAACATCTTAGCCATGAAGGTGGACATGGTGGTCATGCGGCATCCAGCCCCCGGCGCATGTGCCTTTCTAAGTCGGCACATCCCAGCCAACATCATCAACGCCGGCGATGGCACCCACGAGCACCCTACTCAGGCCCTGCTGGACGCCTACTCCATCCGCGAACGAATGGGCGGCGTTGCCGGTAAGAAAGTGGCCATCATCGGCGATATCCTACATAGCCGGGTGGCGCTTAGCAATGTCCTCTGCTTACAAAAACTCGGCGCCAAGGTGCGTGTATGTGGCCCTCCTACGCTCATACCCAAGCATTATGCCTCTTTGGGCGTAGAAGTATCCCACGACGTACGCGAAACGCTGCAATGGTGCGACGTGGCCAATGTGTTGCGCATCCAACTGGAACGCCAAGACATTCGCTACATCCCCAGCCTGCGCGAATACCACCAATACTTTGGCATCACACGCCAGATGCTGGACGAACTAAAACACGACATCGTCGTCATGCATCCCGGCCCCATAAACAGGGGAGTAGAACTCACCTCCGATGTAGCGGATAGTCGCCAGAGTATCATTCTGCAACAGGTGGAGAACGGCGTGGCCATTCGCATGGCAGTGCTTTACTTGTTAGCTGGGCAGCGGGGGTAAACACAAGCCAGATAGAGTAGTTACCACGCCCTTCCTATGAGGCTTACCGTTGCCTCATCTCACTTAAACAATCAATCGTCCCTACACCAGTTAATTCTCCCCTCTCAGCTTGTCCACTTTTCCAAAGCGCCCTACTTTGGGCCGAAAATCATCTTTCAGACAAAAAACGGTTCGCTGGCCTATGATGAACGAAACCATACACACCATCATGAGCACGGAGCTCATCACGCTGAACCCGGAAGATACCCTGGGCAAGGCGCGCGAAATCCTGATGACCAAACGCGTACATCACCTGCCCGTGGTGGAGGGCAAGAAATTAGTGGGCATGGTAACTTCGTGGGACATGTTCAAGCTGGGTATCTCTGCAGCAGAATACCCAAGTGTGAAAGTCAAAGATGTGATGACTACCAAGCTGGCTACCTTAGAGCCAGACCAACACATCGGAGCCGCTGCAGAGGTACTCATGGAGCATCTTTTCCACGCCATACCCATCGTCAATGACAACCGCGAATTGGTGGGCATCGTAACCAGCTACGACGTGTTGCGCTATTGCTACAACAAGGAGTATCCGGAAAATCTGGAAAAGTTCATTCCGGAAAATATGTAGGCACGGCCTCCGCAGAAGGAGCAAGATATGGCCCGGTAAGATGCGTAATGCCTCAACCCTCAGAAGCTTGTGGTGTTGTATTGGCCAAAAAAAACTATGGCTACTTACCTTCTGGAACGCGTTCAGCGATTGCCCATATCTATTGAGGAAGCGTGGCGTTTTTTCTCCTCGCCGCTCAACTTGCGCGATATAACGCCCCCCTATATGCGCTTTGAAGTGCTCTCTGACAAGCGATGGGTGGAAAGGATGTATCCGGGCCAGATCATCACCTATACGGTGCGCCCCCTGCTGGGTATTCCCCTGTTCTGGATGACGGAGATTACCCACGTGCGAGAAGGCGAGTTTTTCGTGGACGAACAGCGGGTAGGCCCTTATGCGCTGTGGCACCACCAACACCACTTCAGGCCTATTGAGGGCGGCGTCGAGATGACAGACTTGGTGCACTACCGCTTGCCCCTAGGGCCTATAGGCGACTTGGCTCATGCCCTATTTATTCGGCGCCAGTTGGAAGGCATCTTCGACTATCGCTACAAGGTGCTGGAGGAACGGTTTGGCCGAATGGACAGTGTGCTGGCTGCTTCTGTGATGGCTTAAACAAAAAAATGAGGCTGATGGTGGAGATCCATCAGCCTTATTCGCTTTCAAATTGGGAACATCCTTGTTTAGTAGCCGCTATCACACGTACAAAGGTGCAGGAGCAGGCACTTTAGCATCAAGGCATTTTTTCAAGCATTTTTTAGCGGCCTGGGGGTTATCGAAGCCCTTCGATGCTCGTGTTATTTTGAGGCAACACCTTAATTTTCAAGGGACTACTGTCTTCAATGAAGCATTGCACCTGAAACGAAAAACCATTTTTTTGATAAATCAGCGTCTTGTCTGACACTTGGAAAGCACTCCAATCTGCACCGCCGCAGGGGCCTGCCGCAATCACTTTTTCTTCAGCAGCGTCGTACTCGATGACGAACTGCACTGCACCCACGGCTAATTTGGTCGGCACGTAGGTGCCCATGGCTGTGGGCCAGTTAAAGGCATAGGCAGTATTGGCCTGTGCTGCAGCCTCGTAGTAGTAACGGTTAGACAGGGCGTTACACGACTGGTCAGTAACGGTAGGGGTGGTACGGTAGAGGATATCCATCAGGATAATGTACACAAGAAAAGCTTTCATAGCAGTGTGAAATTTAGTTGTAGTGTAAAATTGCATCTAAAACTGATTGCACCTATGCTCAAATCAGACTTGGTAGAAGACCTCTCTGCTTTCCACGAGAAAGATAAACGCCTTTTCCGTCTCTACTTGAAATCGCCATATTTCCGCAATGGAAAGAAATCTGACGACTCTGTCCGTTTGTTAGAATATATTTTGGATGCCTTGGATCTGTCTGATGAGAAAAAGCGAAATAATCGTTTGGATCGCCATCAGGCTTTTAAAGTGCTCTATAATGGTCAACCTCTTGACAAGGAGCATTTGAGCCAAGTAATGCACAAAGCCCTGTCGCACGTTCGAGCATTCATACAACACTTGGAGGCTAACGGGGTGAATTCTATAAGCGAAGAAATTGACACAGACGACAGTTCCATCGTAGAATTTTTCCTCGATAGGGGAGACATCAAGGTAGCCAAGCGATACGTACGGCGGTTGGAACGCAAGATTAGTCGAGATAGTTTCATCGGCCTGCAAAAAGACAAAAGAAAGTTCGAGGCAGAGAAAGTGCTGTCCCGTTTTTACATTACTGTTGGCGCTCCGCCACACCAAGCCCACCTGAGAGAGGCATTAGAGGCTTTAGATAGTCAGTATTTCTCCCAGCGCGCAGAAATACTCTTGTCTCTACTTAGCTTTTGCAGACAGCGAAGCGGCTCCTTAGATGAGCAGGCTGAGGAACAACTCCGCTCTTTTTTCGCACAGAGAGATGTTCCCTGGTTTAGCTCTGTGGGCGGGCTTATGTATTGTGCCGCCATTGAGACACTGGCCGGCTACACCCCAGCAGAGCAGGAAAACGCCTTTGAGCGCTTATTGCAATTATACCACGAGCATAAAGCCCGCTTGGGTACATATGAAAGAGAGCGATTCGAGACAATCATTATTAACTTCTGTATTCAAAAGTTTAAAGAGCCAACATATCGCGAATACCTACTCGATCTCTACCAGCGGCAATACCGTCTGCTAAGGGGGGTACCTTCACGGAACATTCACGCCAATAACTTCATCACACTGCTTCGATTAGGCATCTACAGCGGAGATCTGGAATTTGTGCGGGCACTAACGAAACAATGCAGGCGCTCTGTTTATGGAAAAGACCCCTCGGAGATCTACGACCGGTTTGCTTTGGCAAACATAGCCTTTGAAGAAAGGCGGTTTGCAGACGCGCTAAATCTATCGCGCCAGATCGCCTTCAGCGAACCTCAACAACAGTATTTGGTGCGCATATTGGAGATTAAGGCAGCTTTTGAATTGGGCGAGGAATACACCTTGGATGCTCAACTGCATGCCTTTCGCGTAGCACTGGACCAAAAAGGGGCCCTTCCGCCAGATAAGCTCAATGCCCTCAAGGCGTTTCTTCGCTACATGAGGCAACTACTGCGACTGCAGCGAAAAAAAAGAAGAGCTCCTGACATAGAGAAACTGCGGTCGGAATTAGAGCAAAACCCAGCCACCGTCGAGGCCCGGTGGTTAAAGTCGAAGATAGCGCAGCTGCAAAGCAACCCGAAAAAAGTCACTGAGGAATGAATTGCTGGCGCGACGCAGGAGACTGGCGCTCAGGCTGCGACGGCGACCCATCAGGCAAGGGCGTGTCGCGGAAGCGCAGCTCCAAGCGGTAGTTTTTGCCCATGCTCTTGACTACAGGGCCAAGCATAAGCTGCATCACACTGTCAGCGCGTTCCTTGGCACGCTCCAAGATGCGCTCGTTCTCGATGGCATCCTGCCTGAACTGGCGACGCAGCTCATTGAAGTTTCGGTTTACCTCTTCCCCATCAATACCAGCCAAAAAGCCCACGTCCAGCTTGTCCATGCGCGGGTACACCTCATGCGAGAGGATGGTTGGCGGTGGCAGAGTAACATACACAATGCCCTTGCGCGGGTTAAAGGTTACGTCAAAATTCTGGTCGAGTTTGAAACCCGCCTTGATGACGCTCATGGCCTCGATGCGGATATCCGTGCGCGATATAGGAATGCCAAAGATCTTGTAAGACAGGCTTTTGTCTAATCCCATTCGGCTTCGGATCTCATAGGTAGCCAGCTCGGCAATACCTTGCCGCACCTTATCGCGCAGCATACCTCTGGAGGCGCTGAAGTCCATGATAGCGGCGCGAGCCTGCAGGCGCTCTACCATAGGGCGCAGTGCCTCGTTGATGGCAATGCCGCAAGGATTGTCCACCTTTCGCCCTTTGGCTAAGATCTGCCCGTCCGATATCTTGAGCAAGGTGGCCATAATCTGGGTAACGAAGAAGCAAGTGTACTTACCCGCTACCTCATTGAAGATGCGCACGGCTTGGTTGTTGTTGTCGCGAAACCAGTTTTCGTACAAATACGCCGTGGTGTCTCTCAAGGCGACAAAGTCGTTGAAGTACAGGCTCTTGAGGTAGTCGTGATGTTTTCGGTACTCTGGCTCCAGCAGGCGTTTGAGGCTGTCGTCTAAGTTCATGCGGTTAGCTACATGGTAAAGAAGCGACAGGTTGAAGTTGTACACCAGATCGTCGAACTCCTTGCGGTATTTTTCCGGTTGGGCCAATATTCGGAGTGTATTTTCCTCATCAATGCTGGGCCTAAAGTCAGAAGGTACATAGGTGAGCTGTACTGGTTGAGGCCCCTTAAAGGCGTCCGTAACAGCATTATCAGAGGTTAGCAAACGAAACAACAGAATAGCCGCAACGGAGATGAGCGCCAAGAGCAATAGTTGCTGGCCCATAGGCGCTGATTGGGAAGTAGGCCCTGGAGCATCGGGCTGTTGAGTGGCCATGACAAGCGCGTTTTGAGTGTATGCCAAAGTAATCGTAAGGCAAAGTTACGACGCCGCAGTACCTTCGCCGCTGCTATGCTCACCCTGAATAACATCTACGTCCAATATGGCGAGCGGGTACTCATGGACGGCATTAACTTAGTTGTAAAACCCGGCGAGCGCATCGGTCTGGTGGGCCGAAACGGAGCGGGCAAGTCCACCCTCTTGAAAATCATTGCCGGCGAAATGTCGCCTCACGAAGGGCAGGTGGTCAAGCCCACACATTTCACCATTGGGTACTTACACCAGGACATGCTCTTACCCAAGGGCAAGACAGTGCTGGAAGAAGCCATGACAGCCTTCGCTGAAGTGTTGGCCCTGGAAGAAGAACTGCTAAGCGTCCAAGAGGCTTTGGCCCAACGCGAAGACTACGAGTCTGCAGATTACCAGCGGCTCCTTGAGCAAATGGGCGATATCACAGAGCGGCTGCATCACTTGGGCCAAGCGACCACTGCAGCTGATGCAGAGCGCGTACTCGCAGGCTTGGGCTTCCGACACAGCGACATGTCCCGCCTAACAGATGAACTATCGGGCGGCTGGCAAATGCGCGTAGAATTGGCCAAAATCCTGCTGCGCCAGCCCGATCTCATCCTCTTAGACGAGCCTACCAACCACCTAGACATCGAAAGTATCCTCTGGCTCGAAGACTGGCTCAACAAGTACCCGGGCATGCTCATCGTTATCAGTCACGACCGCCGCTTCCTCGACAACGTTACCAATAGAACCGTGGAAATTGTACTGGGGCGGCTAGAAGATTACAAGGTACCCTACTCTCAGTACGTAGAGCAAAGCGCTGCACGCCGCGAAAAATTACTGGCAGCATACGAAAACCAGCAGCGCCTCATCGCCGACCGCGAGCGCACCATCGCGCGCTTCATGGCCAAGGCTACCAAAACCAAGGCCGCTCAAAGTATGCAAAAGCAACTGGACAAAATGGAGCGCATCGAAATAGAAGAGCAAGACACTGCCGTCATGCGGCTCCGTTTCCCAGATGCTCCGCGCTCCGGCGAAGTGGTCGCCAAGGCAGAAAACCTAAGCAAACGCTACGGCACCATCAAGGTGCTCGAGCAAGTGGACTTTCAAATCATTCGCGGCGAACGCGTCGCCTTCGTCGGCCAAAACGGACAGGGCAAAACGACTTTAGCCAAAACCCTCATCGGCGTCGAACAACCCACCTCAGGGCAGGTTACCCTGGGCTACAATGTGAGCGTAGGGTATTACGCCCAGAATCAGGCAGAAACCCTCAACCCTCGCCTGACACTGCTCGAAACCATGGAGCAACACAGCCCCCCAGAGATGCGCACGCGCCTGCGCGCCATACTGGGCGCCTTCCTCTTCAGCGGTGAAGATGTGGACAAGAAAGTGAGCGCCCTCTCAGGTGGTGAGCGCGCTCGATTGGCATTGGCCTGCATGCTGCTGCGCCCATTCAACTTTTTGGTGCTCGATGAGCCTACCAACCACCTGGACATGCTCTCCAAGGATGTGCTCAAACAGGCTCTGCTCGACTTCAACGGCACCCTCTTGGTCGTGAGCCATGACCGCGAGTTCCTCAGCGGGCTGACCACCCGCACCGTCGAGTTCCGAGACCACCGCCTGCGCGAATACCTGGGAGACGTGGACTACTTCTTAGAGAAACGCCAACTCGACAACATGCGCCAAGTGGAACAGCGTCAACAAGGCACATCCCGCCAGCCCAGCCAGACTACCGACAGCTATGCCGCCCCCGACGAGCAAACCAAGGCCGGAGCAGCCCGCTCGCCCGAAGAAAAAAAGCAACTACAGCGCCAGATGCAGCGCGCCGAAAAGCGCATCGCCGAAATAGAAGCCGAACTCAAAGCCATGGAAGCCCAAATGGGAACTGCCGACTTTTACACCCGCCCCGACCACACCCAAACCTTGGAACGCTACCAAAACAGCAAACGCGAACTGGAGCGCTGGTACGCAGAGTGGGAAGCCGCTTGCGAGCAACTGGGCTAATCGCCCCCACTCACTTGAGCCGCAAGATATTGCCTTTGGCATAGCAGCTGCGGCACCGCGGCTCGTAGTGCTCCTTCTCTCCCAACAACACCACCTCGTCGTCAGGGCTTAAGCGATACGAGTGCGTGGCCAGATTGCCGCAGTGCACACAAATAGCGTGCACCTTCGTAACATACTCCGCCGTAGCCAACAGAGTGGGCATCGGCCCAAAGGGGCGCCCGCGGTAATCCATATCCAACCCGGCCACAATGACACGTACCCCCCTGAGCGCCAACTGGTGGCAAATCTCAGGGAGGTGGTGATCAAAAAACTGCGCCTCATCAATCCCAACCACCGAAGTGTCAGGGTGCAAATCGAGCAATTGTTCCGAGCGCTCAATGGGCATAGCCAATAAAGACGTGGTATCGTGCGACACAATGCTCGAAGCATCGTAACGCGTATCCAACAGCGGTTTGAAGACCTCCACGCGCAGATCCGCAATACGCGCGCGCCGTAAGCGGCGGATGAGTTCCTCCGTCTTGCCAGAAAACATGCACCCACAGATGACCTCTACCCAGCCGGTGCGCCGACCCTTGAAGAATGGTTCCAGAAACATAGGGGCAAACCTATCGAACATTCCAACTTTTTTGGAACTTCGCCGCCCGAAAATCCTTCCTCCTTCCCGCTCACTAAGGCCGGAAATTCTGCCTGCCCTACCTGAAATTGCACTCGGCATGGACCTGCACAAAGCAAAAATCTTTCTGGACAAGATTAACCGCGAGTACGCGCGGATGAGCAAAGACCCCGAAAACATCATGCGCATTGACGTGGACATTATGCTCGCTTACGTGCGCGACCTCTACGAGGCCCTCCTCACTGAGCCGACTACCCCGACACTGTCGGTGCAGCGCGAGGCGCCCACGCGTTCCGCTGTGCCAGCAACAGCCCCACCACCAGCGCCCAGAGTGTCCGAGCCAGCACCTGAAACGCCACCCATGGTGGTGCCACCAGATGCCACCGCACCAACGCCGCCAACCGCCGTAGCTCCACCCGCACCCAGCATGGCCGACGCAGGAAAAAACGCCGAGCCACTACCACAGGTAAAGCCCAAACATGCTCCACCAACACCGTCCAGCTTCCCCGCTCCACCCCCAGAGGCAGAGCAACTCTTCGAGCACAAACAAGCGGTAGAACTCTCAGAAAAACTGTCCGAACTGCCCATCCCTGACCTGCGCAAGGCCATTGGGCTAAACGACAAACTCCTCCTCACCCGCGAACTCTTTGGCGAAGACAGCGCCGCCTTCGACAAAACTATCAACACCCTGAACAGCTTCTCCTCCATGGACCAAGCCAAAGCATATCTCATGGAGCATTGCGTCATGCGCTACCGCTGGACCGACAAAAAGCGCATCGAAACAGCCAAGAAGTTTATCAAATTAGTGCGACGCCGCTACGCTTGATGCGCGTTCTCATCGTTGGGCAAGGCATTGCAGGGACTGCTCTGGCTTGGGCACTTATGCGTCGGGGCGTAGCCATCCGGATAGTAGACGGAAGCCTACCCTACCCTGCCTCCGCAGCAGCAGCAGGGCTGATCAATCCCGTAACAGGCAAATTTTACGTCAAGACCTGGGGGTACGATGATTTCTTTCCCACCGCACGCAGGTTTTACGCAGAAATGGAGGAGAACCTAGGCCTTCGCTTCTGGCAAGATTTGCGGGTACTGCGCCTGCTCGACACTCCCCAAGCCATCAACGACTGGGCGGCACGCTCGGCAGACCCAGCCTACCAAACCCTCTTAGGCATCCTCCATGATGCCGGCCCTTGGAGCGCCCTGCTCCGAACGACTACCTGGGTAGGCGAAACGCGAGGCGCCGCCCGGGTGGATTTTGGAACACTACTCACGGCCTTCCGAAAATACCTATCAGACCGGGCGCTGCTCGTAGAGCATGCACTCTCACCACCCGAAGCCCTGCAATGGGCCAAAGACTTCGATGCCGTAGTATTCTGCGAAGGCTGGCGCGGTGTACTCAACCCCTTCTTCCCCGGTTTGCCCTGGCAATTGACCTTCGGAGAGGCCCTGCTCATCCGCATCCATCACCCAGAAGCTAACCTGCTGTGCGATGTGGTGAAGAAAAACGCCCTGTTTGTCCCACTGGGCAATGGCTTAGTGTGGGTGGGAGCTACCTACAGGCGCTGGACGCCCTCCGACGCCGTGCCCACATCACTACTATCGGCTCTGGAAGCCGAGGTACGCGAGCAACTGAGCGCCCCCTTCGAGGTCGTAGGCCCAGCATGTGGCATCCGCCCTACCGTGCGCGACCGGCGCCCACTTATCGGCGAAAGCCCCATGCTGCGCGGGGTCTTCTTGTTCAACGGCTTAGGCACCAAGGGAGCACTATTGGCGCCTTATTGGGCAGAGCACTTGACCAACCACTTGCTCGAGGGCACACCCATCGCCCCAGAAGTCTCCGTAGGTCGCAGGTCGTAATATGTTGTTGGCGTGCCCGCAAATCGCTTACACAATATCCCCCTACGACCACCGTGCCTTTCTCCCCTCCATTTTTTGGGTTGAAAAAACGGCCGCCGGCTCCAGAACA
>FWWL01003081.1_pt1 | contig 31783 bp, 30 predicted proteins | sample 2228331 | NCBI WGS metagenome assembly FWWL01 (sample SAMEA103939775, study PRJEB20133) | metagenome
TGGTGCCGATCCAACCCGGCGACGTGCTCACGGTGTGGCCGTGAAAACTTGCGGGACGGGGGACAACCCCCGCCCCGCAAGTTTCGCGTCAGGGTGGGCTCAGCCGCTGGCGACCGGCTCGCCGACCTTCAGGACAACCTCGTCGCCCTCCCGGTCGATGACCACCGTGTCGCCCCGCTTGAACCGGCCCGCCAGGATGCCCTCGGAGAGCGGGTCCTCAACCAGGTTCTGGATGACCCGCTTAAGCGGCCGGGCGCCGAAGGCCTCGTCGTAGCCCTTCTCCCCGAGCAGGTCCTTGGCGGCGTTGGTAATCTCGAGCTTGATCTCGAGGCCGGTCAGCCGCTCCCGGACGTGGTCGATCTGCAGGTCGACGATCTGGCGGATGTGCTCCCGGGTCAGCGGGTGGAAGACCACGATGGCGTCAATCCGGTTCAGGAACTCCGGCCGGAAGACGTTCTTGACCTCCTGCATGACCCGGTCCCGCATCCGCTGGTAAGCCTCCTCCCGCGACCGCGGGTCGTCCTCCCGCCGGCCAAAGCCGATGGTCATCGGCTTGCGCAGCAGGTCGGAGGCGATATTCCCGGTCATGATGATGATGGTGTTCCGGAAGTCGACCCGCCGACCCTTGGCGTCGGTCAGGTGGCCGTCGTCCAGGATCTGGAGCAGGATGTTAAAGACTTCCGGATGGGCCTTCTCGATTTCGTCGAGCAGGATGAGGCAGTACGACTTGCGGCGCACGGCCTCGGTGAGCTGGCCGCCCTCGTCGTAGCCGACGTAACCGGGCGGGGCGCCGACGAGCCGGGCCACCGTGTGCCGCTCCGAGAACTCCGACATGTCGAGCCGGATCATCGCGTCCTCGGAGCCGAACATGAACTCGGCCAGGGCCCGGGCCAGCTCGGTCTTGCCGACGCCGGTCGGACCCAGGAAAATGAAGGAGCCGATCGGCCGGCGGGGGTCTTTCAGGCCCGCCCGGGCCCGGCGGATCGCCCGGGCCACCACCTGGATCGCCTCGTCCTGGCCGATGATCCGCTTGTGCAGGATCTCCTCCAGGTGCAGGAGCTTCTCGGTCTCGGTCTGGGTCAGGCGGGTCACCGGGATGCCGGTCCACATCGAGACGACCTCGGCGATGTGCTCGGCCGTCACGACCGGCTTCTCGGTTTCAACCCGGGACTGCCAGCCCATCTCCATCTGCTCGATCTTCTGGACCAGCTTCAGCTCCCGCTCCCGGTGCTCGGCGGCCAGCTCATACTGCTGGGTGGCGATGGCGTGCTCCTTCTCCCGGCGGATCGCCTCGAGGCCCTGCAGCGCGTCCTTCAGGCTCGGCGGGGCCATCGAGTGCTGGAGGCGCACCCGGGAGGCCGCCTCGTCGATCAGGTCGATGGCCTTGTCGGGCAGGAACCGGTCGGGGATGTACCGGGCCGAGAGCTCGGCCGCCGCCTTGATCGCCTCGTCGGAGATGATCAGGCGGTGGTGCTGCTCGTACCGGTCCTTGATGCCCCGCAGGATTTCGATCGTCTCCTCGATGGTCGGCTCCTCAACCAGGACCGGCTGGAACCGGCGCTCCAGGGCGGCGTCCCGCTCGATGTACTTGCGGTACTCGTCCAGGGTAGTCGCCCCGATGCACTGGAGCTCGCCCCGGGCCAGGTTCGGCTTGAGGATGTTGGCCGCATCAACGGCCCCTTCGGCCGCACCGGCGCCGACCAGGGTGTGGATCTCGTCGATGAAGAGCATGCAGTTGCCGGCCTGCCGGATCTCCTCGATAACCTTCTTGAGCCGCTCCTCGAACTCGCCCCGGTACTTGGTGCCGGCAACCAGGGCGCCGATATCGAGGGTTACCAGCCGCTTGCCCAGCAGCGGCTCCGGCACGTCGCCGGCCACGATCCGCTGGGCCAGACCCTCCACGATGGCGGTCTTGCCGACGCCGGGCTCGCCGATGAGGACCGGGTTATTCTTCGTCCGGCGGCTCAGAATCTGAATGACCCGCTGGATCTCCTTCTCCCGGCCGATGACCGGGTCGAGCTTACCCGCCCGGGCCAGGGCGGTCAGGTCCATGCCGAGCTGGTCGATGGTGGGGGTGCGGACCGGCGCCCGGTTCTCCGGGTGGGACTGGGGCATCGACTGGGAGAGGACCCGGATGGTCTCGGCCCGGACCCGCTCCAGGTTCACCCCGAGGCTCTCCAGGACGCCGGCGGCGATCCCCTCGCCTTCCCGGACGAGGCCGAGCAGCAGGTGCTCGGTGCCGATGTAGTGGTGGTTGAGCCGGCGGGCCTCGTCGATGGCAAGTTCAATCACCTTCTTGGCCCGCGGCGTCAGGCCGATTTCACCGCTTACGGTTCGCTCACCCCGGCCGATGATGAACTCCACGGCCGCCCGGACCTTGTTGAGGTCCACGCCCAGGTTAAGCAGGACCCGGGCGGCTACCCCTTCGCCCTCGCGGACGAGGCCGAGCAGGATGTGCTCGGTCCCGATGTAGTTGTGGTTGAACCGCTGAGCCTCCTCCTGCGCCAGGCTCAAGACCCGGCGGGCACGTTCGGTGAATCTCTCAAATTGTCTATCTGCCATGGCCGGAACTCCAGAAACCCAGTTTCAGGCTTGCTAATTTAATATTAACCCTCCGACGCAAGCTCCTCGCGAGCCTGCCGAAGGCTGAGGCCGAGCCGCCTTCGCTCGGGGTCGACGCTGATGACCTTGAGGGTCACCACGTCGCCTTCTTTCACCACTTCCCTGGGGTGCTTGACGGGACGGTCGCTCAGTTCTGACAGGTGCACCAGCCCCTCCACCCCGGCCTCGACCCGGGCGAAGGCGCCGAAGGTGGCCAGCCTGGTAATGGTTGCCGTCACCAGCTGTCCCACCTTATATCTCTCGGCAACCGTTGCCCAGGGCTCAGGCTGAACACGCTTCAGGGAGAGGGCGATCCGCCTCGCCTGGGGGTCTACGGCCAGAACGTAGACCCGAACCTCCTCTCCTATTTTAACAACTTTACCGGGGTGTTCGACACGGTCCCAGGAAAGCTCCGAGATGTGGACCAGCCCCTCGACCCCGCCCAGGTCGACGAACGCCCCGAAGTCGCTTATGCCGCTCACCCGGCCGGTGCGAATCTCGCCGGGCCGAATCGACCGCACCAGCTCGGCCTGCTGCTGGAGCCGGCGGGCCTGCTGGCCGAGGCGCTCGGAGAGGATGAGCCGGTTCCGGCGCCGGTTGATATCCAGCACCTTCAGGGGAAGCACCTTTCCAACCAGCCCCGAAAGCTCGGTCTCGGTCCGGCCGCTGACCAGCTGGGACGCCGGCACAAACCCGCGAAGGCCGGCAACGGTCACCACCACCCCACCCCGGACGGCCTCAATGACCTGGCCTTCGACCACTTCACCGCTCTCGGCGGCCTTCTCGAGCTGCTGCCAGGCCTGCTCGGTCAGTCCCCGGCGGAGGGAGAGAATCGCCTGGCCCTCGGCATCCTCGGGCCGAACCACGAAGCAAAGGACCTCCTGGCCGACGGTCAGGTTGACCCCGTGCTCGAGCAGGGCCTGAGCCTCCTGGGGTGGGACCAGTCCTTCGGACTTCGACCCGATGTCGACGAGGATGCCCTGCCGGTCTATCCGGACGATCCGGCCGGTGACCGCATCCCCCCGCCGGAACACCGTGCGGCCGGGCGGCTCATGACGCAGCCAGTCGGTAAGGGGGTCGTCGCGCTGGCTGACACCGCGGCCTCTATCCGGGAAATCGGATTCCATGCGGGTAAAGCCTTCCCTCCACTGCGCTTAGATTATACGCCCTGCCTCCGGCACAAGTAAAGACTCCGCCGGCCAGGTTCAAGGCCCGGCCCGGGCCCCAACCGGTGTATTCTAGATACCGGTCAGGCTGCGGCAAACCATGCCTGGCCGGGGGGCCGATGTCGGATCCGGGGTCGCTTCGCCTGGGTCTGAAGGCGAACTGGCGCCAGTTCGCCCTGCTTGTGTTGGTCAATGTCTTCGTCGGCGGCCTGGTGGGCCTGGAACGGGCCGTGCTGCCGATCCTTGCCGAAGACGCGTTCGGCATCGGCTCCCGAACGGTGATCCTTTCATTCATCGTCAGTTTCGGCCTGGCCAAGGCCGTCGCCAACCTGGCGGCCGGCGGCCTGGCCGACCGACTCGGCCGAAAGCCGGTCCTCGTCGCCGGCTGGGTTATCGGCCTGCCGGTGCCGCTTCTGGTGATGGCGGCCCCGACCTGGGACTGGGTTGTGCTGGCCAATATTCTGCTGGGGATCAATCAGGGCCTCTGCTGGTCGCTCACGGTCATCATGAAGGTTGACCTGGTGGGACCGGTCCGCCGGGGGCTGGCCATGGGCCTGAACGAGGCGGCCGGGTACGGCGCGGTGGCCGGGGCCGCCTTCGCCGCGGCCGCCCTGGCCGATGCCTTCGGGGTCCGACCCTATCCCTTCCTCCTGGGCGCCGGTTTCGCCCTGGCCGGGCTCGTCCTCTCCTTCTTCGTTGTCCGGGAAACCCGCGGCTATGCCCGTTACGAGGCCCACCTCCGGGCGGGTCCGGCCGGTCCGAAGCCCGGGTTCGGTCAGGTGTTCTGGCTGACCAGCTGGAAAAACCGGGTCCTTTTCTCGGTCTGCCAGGCGGGACTCGTCAACAACCTGAATGACGGGATGGTATGGGGGCTGTTTCCCCTGCTTTTCGCCGCGGCCGGACTCGACCTGGTCGGGGTTGGGCTGCTGGCGGCAGTCTACCCGGCGGTCTGGGGCGTGGGCCAGCTCGCAACCGGTGCGCTCTCGGACCGGGCCGGCCGAAAGGGGCCGGTGGTTATCGGCATGTGGCTCCAGGCCGCGGCCATCGCCGGGGTACTTTTCGGCCGGGGGTTCGGCCCCTGGGCCGTGGCCATGGGCCTGCTGGGCCTGGGGACGGCCCTGGTTTACCCGACCCTGCTGGCGGCCGTGTCGGATGTGGCCCACCCGAACTGGCGGGGGTCAGCGGTCGGCGTTTACCGGCTCTGGCGGGATACCGGGTATGCGGTGGGGGCGGGCCTGGCCGGCGTGCTGGCCGATGCGTTCGGGATGGGCTGGGCGGTCGGCGGCGTCGCGGCCCTGACGTTTCTTTCGGGGCTGGTTGCCCTGGTTCGAATGCGGGAGACCCTGCCGGCCAGGCACCGGGGTCCGGCCTGAAGCTTTCGGGACGACGCCGGCCCGGTGGAGACGGGTTGGAGGGCGGTAGATATAATAAAGTTGAGGGGAAGCGGCCGAGGTCGCGAGTCGGGGTAAAGGGAGCAGAGGCGATGGTCAGCGCAATCCGGATCCAGGACCGGGACCTGCTCAACCGCCTGAACAACTACCTGGAGGGACTTGAGTCCTACCTTCGGGAAGGAATCGGGTGGCTTATCTTCAACGCTGACCGCCAGCGGACGGCCCGAATCGTCAACTTCATGGTGGACATCCTCAAATACCGCCACCCGCCGGTTGCGTTCACCCTGATGCCGTGGCGGGACTTTGCCATGAACGCCTATATGCTCAAGATCGAGCTTGCCCACCAGCCCCGCCAGGCTGAGGGCCGCGACCCGAAGGTCGCCCACGAGTACCGGATTGCGACCCAGGTGAGCCTGGAACTCTACCGGCAGATGGTTGAGCAGACCCTCATCATTATCACCGGGCTCGTCCCCCACCATCCTCACGAAGCGATCCACCTGGACGAGATCCTTGACCACCGGGTCCAGCACCGGCAGGCGACTGTCATCATCACGCCCCGAATGCCCGACCAGCTCGCCGCCGACTTCGAAGCCATCGACCCCTCGAAGAGGCTCTGGCAACGGATCTTCTCCCGGCTTTATGAGACGAGCCTGATCGCCTTCTAGGCCAAGGGCTAACGACGGACAGTCTGATACCTGTAATCGGAGGACGGGGCTGTGCCGGAAAGACTCGGAGTTGTCTTTGTGGGTCTCGGTCCAATTGGCCAGGAAGCAGCCGCCCTTGCCCTTAAAAGGTCGTATCTCGAAGTGCGGGGGGCGGTGGACATCGACCCCCAGAAGGCGGGCCAGGACCTGGGCGACCTTATCGGACTGGGCCGCCGGCTCGGTTTGGGCGTGACGGCCGACCTCCAGCGCGCCCTGGACGAGGCGTCCCCGGACGTGGTTGTCCTGTGCACCGGGTCTTACTTCCCCCAGATTTACGGCCAGCTTATCACCATCATCGAGGCCGGGGCCAGCGTGGTGTCGACCTGTGAGGAGCTGGTCTACCCCTGGGCCGGTTACCCTGACCAGGCCCGCCAGCTCGACATGCTGGCCCAGAAGCACGGCGTCACGGTGCTGGGCACCGGCGTCAACCCCGGTTTCGTGATGGATACCATGGCGCTCTTTTTCAGCGGCATCTGCCAGCAGGTCCGCCGGGTCTCCGCCTGCCGGGTTGTGGACGCCGCAACCCGGCGCCGACCCCTTCAGGAGAAGGTCGGGGCCGGCCTCACCCCGGAGCAGTTCGAGGCGGCGGTGCAGGCGGGGCGGGTGCGGCACGTCGGACTCCGGGAGTCCGCCTATCTGGTGGCGGCCGGGCTCGGCTGGCGGCTCACAGACTACCAGGAGAGGGTCGAGCCGGTTATCGCTGCCGAGCCGGTGGCCACCGAATACGTTACGGTGCGACCCGGCGAGGTGGCCGGCGTCCGGCAGGTCGGGCAAGGGTTCCGGGACGGCGAGCCCGTGGTCGAACTCCGCCTCGAGATGTACGTCGGGGCCAAAAACCCCCGGGACACCATCACCATCGACGGGGTTCCACCCCTTGAGGTCGAGGTTGTGGGAACCCACGGCGACCGCGCCACCGCGGCCATCGTGGTGAACGCCATTCCCCGGGTCGTTGAGGCCCCGCCGGGCCTCCTCACGATGAAGGACCTGCCCCTGGTCCACCTGCGGGTCTAGACCGGTTCGCCCATGCTCAGGTTCGAACGGATGACCCCGGCCGACGTGCCGGAAGTGGTCGAGATCGACCGGCAATCGTTTCCGAGCCCCTGGCCGGAGTCGGCGTTCTACCGGGAGCTGACCGAAAACCGCCTGGCCCACTACTTCGTCCTCCGCGACGTACCCGACGAGGCCGGTGACCGGCCGGGCGAAATTGTCGGCTATGTCGGCCTGTGGGTTTTTCACGAAGAAGCCCACATCACCACCATCGCGGTCCGGCCCGGCCGGCGGGGACGGGGGTACGGCGAGCTTATTCTCCTCAAAGCCATTGAAGCGGCCCACCGGCTCGGGGCGACCTACGTCACGCTGGAGGTCCGGGTATCGAACACAGTGGCCCAGCGGCTGTACGAGAAGTATCGTTTCGGCCGGGTGGGACTGCGAAAAGGCTACTACTCGGATACCGGCGAGGACGCCCTGATTATGACCGTCGAGGGGATCGACACTCTGGCCTACCGGCGGTTTCTCGAGACCCGCAAGGCCGGCCTGACCGCCAGAGTCGGGGAAGTGCGGTGCGCCCCGGACCTTCCGGCCGGGATTGACTCATAAAATTGTGGAAAACTCCGGCCCCGGGTATTGACAGGCCGGGGCTGATTTGCTATATTAGGAGTGCCGGGGCCGGTAGTACGAAAGGAACCCGGTTAAAAATCCAGCAGGTACCCCGGCGACTCGGGGGGCCCAGTAGGCTGACCGAGAAGGAGCCGAAAGGCGCTTTCGAGCAACCAGGGACCGAAAGTTCCGGCCCGGCGACGGGCTGGACAAGTAGGTTACAGTTGCTTGAGACGCCATAAGGCTGCCGGATCGGCAGCCGAAAAGCCCCCCGAGACCTTTTGTTCCCATTGCCCCGCTTGGCCTATAATTAGCCGGCGATTCCACAAAGGAGTGTGCGCATGTCTGTGACGCGGACCCTCGCCGACTTCATCGCCGGTTTCCCGACCGACCGCATCCCGGCCGAAGCCTTCGAAGCGGCAACCCGGGCGATTCTTGACACCCTGGGGGTGGCCTTGGCCGGCTCCGTCGAACCTCCGGCCACCATCTCCGCCCGCATCGCTCCTGACCTGCCCGCCGGCGCAGTTCTCTGGGGCCAGAAGCGTCGGACGGCCCCGGCCTACGCCGCCCTCGCCAACGGCACCGCCGCCCACGCCCTCGATTACGACGACGTCCAGCATACCCTCCGGGGTCACCCGAGTGCTCCGGTCGTGCCGGCCCTCTTCGCCGCGGCCGAGGTCACCGGCGCGTCCGGCCGGGAGCTTCTGGCCGCCTATGTCATCGCCGATGAGGTGGCAGGCCGGCTGGGCCAGGCCATCGGGGCGCCCCACTACGTGGCCGGCTGGCACAACACGTCGACCCTGGGTGCCCTGGCCGCGGCTGCCGGTTGCGCCCGCCTCCTCGGCCTGGGATCCGACGGGACCTGCCGGGCCCTCGGCATTGCCGCATCGATGGCCTCGGGCCTGAAGAAAAACTTCGGGACCATGACGAAGCCGCTGCATGCCGGTCTGGCCGCCCGGGTCGGGTTTGAGGCTGCCAGCCTGGCCAGCCTCGGCTTCACTGCCGACGCCGAAATCTTCGACGGCCCCCTCGGGTTCCTGTCGGTCTACGCCGCCGGGGGCAACGTCAACGCTGGGGCCCTGGTCACGGGGCTCGGTGACCGCTGGCAGGTGCTCGACCCGGGGATTGCGGTGAAGATTTACCCGTGCTGTGCCGAAACCCACCGGGCCCTCGATGCGATGTTCCTGTTGCTGGGGGAGAGTCCGTTCAAGCCGGACGAGGTCGAGAAAATCGAGGCGCTGGTCTCCCCGGTTGGAACCCCCCTCATCCACACCTCACCGCGAACGGGCCTCGAGGGCAAGTTCAGCATGGAGTACTGCCTGGCCGCGGCAATCCTGGACCGCCAGATCAACCTGGCCACCTTTACCGACGAGATGGTCAACCGGCCGGAAGCCCGCGCCCTCATGGCAAAGGTCCGGCGGGTCTGGGATGAGTCCCTGCCGGTCGGAAGCGGCCTCCAGGACGACCTCCGCAGCGGCACCGATGTGCCGCTCGTTAAGGTCTACCTGAAGGACGGCCGGGTTCTGGCGAAACGGGTTGAGGAGCCGAAGGGTGACCCGAAGAACCCGGTGGGCTGGGCCGAGCTGGTGGCAAAGTTCCGGGACTGCGCCGGCCGGGTCCTGAGCCCGGGAGCGGTCGACCGGCTGGTCGAGCTTATCCGCAACCTCGGCACCCTGCCGGATATCCGGGAGGTCGCGGCCGTTCTGGCCGGGGCGGCCGAGCCGGCCAGGGAATCAGCCCGATGAGCGCGGTGGACACCGAAACCCTGCCGCCGGAGTACCGCGCGAAACTGGCCGAACTCCGGGAGGCCATCGGGACCGCCCGGGACTGGGCCTCCGCCCTGGTCGAGACGGTCCGGCGGCTCCGGGATGCGTTTGGGAAGTACAACTGGGTCGGCATCTACTGGGTCATCCGGCACCAGCTGGTGCTGATGGCCTGGGACGGTCCGGAGCCGACCGAGCACGTCCGGATTCCGATCGGGACCGGCATCTGCGGGTTAGCGGCCGAGACGGGCGAGACCGTGGTCGTGCCGGACGTCAGCCGGGAGCCCAGGTACCTGGCCTGTTTCCCATACACCCGGTCCGAGGTCGTGGTGCCCGTTAAGCGGGATGGGCGGGTTCTCGGCGAAATCGACATCGACAGCAACCTGCTCGACCCGTTCGGGCCGGAAGACCGGACCCTGCTTGAGGCGGTGGCCGGCCTGCTGGCCGAAAAGTACCCGGGTGACTGACCGGTTCCGGCATCAGGCGGGGTCCGGCAGGTCCCGAAGCCGGTGCCTGAGGGTGCCATCGGGGTCGAGCCGCCTGACGAGGGCCTCCGGGGATTCCAGGCCGAACAGTTCGAGGAACTGGCGGCCCACCCCGTAGCGGGCGGGGCGGCCCGGTCCGGAACCCCGGTCGACCACCTCGACGAGGCCCCGGCCGACCAGCAGGGCCAGGGCCCGTTCGGACGAAACGCCCCGGACCCGGTCGATTTCGGCCCGGCTGACCGGTTGGAGGAGGGCTACGACGGCCAGCGTCTCCAGGAGCGGCCGGGAGAGCCGGGCCGGCGGCTCCAGGCCGAAGAAGGCGCGGACGGCCTGCGCCGCCTCCGGGGCGGTGACCAGGGCCGCCGTGTCCCGAAAGCGCTGGAGGCGAATGCCCCGCCCCGCCAGGCGCATTTCCAGCCGGTCAAGGGCAGCCGCCACGTCCTCCACCGAAAGGCCGGTGGCCCGGGCCAGGCGGCTCAGGGGGACGGGCCGGCCGGCCGCAAAGAGCAGGGCCTCGACCAGCAGTTCGGCGTCCAAGGGCTCCCGAGGGGTTACGGCGGGTTGTCCGGGGGTGGCGAAGGGGGTGCCTGGCTTGTCGGCGGGGCCGCCGGGGTGGGCCGGGGCCGTTCAACCGAGCGGACAAACGCCCGGATCTGCCGCGGGGAAACCCCGAGCCGTTCGGTCAGGACCCGCCGGGCGACGTCCACCGCCTCCTGGGTCTTCGGCCCGACGTCGACGTCCGAGTCGAGACGCAGGTCGAGGTCAACGTCGACCTGTCGGCCCCGGGGCCGGACCCTCGGGCGGGCCTCCCGGACGCCCGGGATGTTTTCAACCTCATACTTGAGCCGCTGGGTTATGGCGTCCACGGTGAGCACGGCCTCTCCGCCCGGGATCCCGGCCAGTTTCACCCCCACCGGCCGGCCCGGCAGAAGCTCGAAGACCAGGAGTATAAAGGCGACCAGGGCCAGGACCGCTCCAAACAGGAAGAAGACCAGCCGCTCCTCAAAGGTCGCCTCGGTCAGGTTACGGAAGAGCTCGGCCAGCCAGTTTCGGGAAAAATCCGAAAGGGCCATCGCCACCTGGGCGTGGGCCACCATCGCCGCCAGGATCGTCAGCAGGGTACAGCTGATGAACGCCAGCAGCAGGAGGACCACAACCACCCGGTTAAAAAGGTTCACGCCGACCTCCTTCAGACAGGCTCGGCCACCAGGACGTCGCCTTCCAGTCCGGTGACCCGCACGGCCCGGACCCGGCCCACGACCGCATCCGGCGCCGGAAACCGAACCCGCAGGTAATTATCGCTCAACCCTTCCCACCACGGGCCGCCAAGACCCGACCCGGCCGCCGCCTCGACCACCACGTCGAGAATTCCCCCGACCTGGGCGCGCCGGAACGCCTCGGCCGACGCCTCGGCCAGGGCGATGAGCCGCTCGCTCCGGGCCTTCTTGGCGGCCTCCGGCACCTGGTCGGGAAAGCGGGCGGCCAGGGTTCCCGGCCGGGGCGAGTAACGGAAAACATGCAGGCCGGCAAACCCGATTTCACGGCAGAGGCTGAAAGTCGCCTCGAAGTCGGCGTCGGATTCGCCCGGGAACCCGACGATAACGTCGGCGGCGATAAACGCCCCCGGAACCCGGGACCGGATGGCCTCCACAAGCCTCCGGTAGCCGTCCACGGTGTACCGCCGGCGCATCCGCCGGAGGACGGCATCGCTGCCGCTCTGGAGGGGCAGGTGGAAATGGCGGCAGAGCCGGCCGGTCGGGTAAAGGTCGAGGAGCCGCAGGTCGAAGTCGGCCGGGTCGATGGAGGAAAACCGGATGCGGCGCACGGGCGTCTCGTCCAGAAGGGTCCGGACCAGTTCATAGAGGTGTGGCCGGCCGTCCCATTCCAGGCCGTACGCCCCGATGCAGACACCGGTCAGAACAACTTCGTCGAAGCCCTCGGCCGCAAAGGCCCGGACCTTCCGGACCAGCTCCGGCACCGGAACCGAGCGGTGGCGCCCCCGGGCCCGGGGCACAATGCAGAACGCGCACACGTAATTGCACCCGTCCTGAATCTTTAAAAGGGCCCGCGCCCGCCCCGGGCGGTCGACCCAGGTATAGGCCGCGGCCGCGAGGTCTGCCGGCCCCGCCGGCCGCGGGCCGAACCGCTCCTCGCACGCCCGGAGAACGAGCTCCGGGAGCAGCTCCTTTTCCCGGTTGGGTACAACCAGGTCGACCTCGGGCATGGCCGTAAGCTCGCCCGGGGCGACCTGGGCGTAGCAGCCGGTGGCAATGATTATGGCGGCCGGATTTGAGCGCTTCAGATGCCGGATCAGGTGGCGGGCCTTCCGGTCGGCGATGTGGGTGACGGTGCAGGTATTGACGACGTAGACGTCGGCCGCCTCATCGGGTTCGACCGGCACCAGGCCGGCGGCCGCAAGCCTGCGCTCGAGCTCGTCGGATTCGGCCTGATTCAGCCGACACCCCAGGGTGGCAACGGCAAAACGGGGGCTGCCCCGGTAATCCACCATCTCCCAACGAGATGATTATATCGTGGCCGGACCGGCCTGCCTGCCGTTAACCGGATGGGCGGGAAGTCTGGGCGGCAGCCGGCGTCCGGACGGTTTCCTGGCCGGCCGGCGGCCAGAGGCCCAGCCGCATCAGCCGGCGCCGCTCCTCAAGCTTCTTGCGCTTTTTGCGGTGCTTGCGCAGCACCTTCCGGTAACGCTCGCTCATACTCATGGCCGCTCACCTAGAACAAAATATTACCGGCCGAGCCGGCCGGGGTCAAACCGGCGGCAGCCGCCCGCCTCGGCCAGCGGCCGGTAAGACAGCAGCGGGATCGATTAGTATTTACACGGTAACCTCTGAGAAGCCGAGAACCGAGAGGAGGTTTCCGGATGGACGTCTTCGAGAAATGTCAGCAGTTCGGCCGGGCCTCGGTGATCCAACTGGCCCAGGCGGAGCAGATGTACCCGTACTTTATTCCCCTCCAGTCCCAGGCCGGCCCCGAGGTCGTTATAAACGGCCGTAAAATGCTCATGTTCGGCTCGAATAACTACCTGGGTCTTACCCAGCACCCCGAGGTGGTGGAGGCGGCCATCAAAGCCATCGAGAAATACGGCACAAGCTGCACCGGCTCCCGCCTGCTTAACGGCACCCTGGACCTGCACGAAGAGTTCGAACACGAACTGGCCCGCTGGCTGGGCAAGGAAGCAGCCCTCGTCTTCACCACCGGGTTCCAGACCAACCTGGGCGCCATCTCGGCCCTGGTCGGCCGGCGGGACGTGGCCCTGATCGACCGGGCCGACCACGCCTCCATCGTCGACGCCACCCGGCTTTCCTTCGGCCAGACCGTCCGCTTCAAACACAACGACATGGCGGACCTGGAACGGCTCCTGGAGCAGTACTCCCGGGACCACGGGGTTCTCATCGTGGTCGACGGGGTCTTCAGCATGGAGGGCGACCTGGCCGACCTGCCCCGGATCGTCGAGCTGAAAAAGCGCTACGGGGCCCGGCTCTTTCTGGACGACGCCCACGGCCTCGGCGTCCTGGGACCGACCGGCCGCGGCACCGCCGAACACTTCGGCCTCCTGGAGGAGGTTGACATAATCATGGGAACTTTTTCGAAGTCGTTCGCGTCGACCGGCGGGTTTGTGGCCGGCCCGGCCGACGTGATCTGGTACATCAAGCACACGGCCCGCTCGTTTCTCTTCAGCGCCAGCATCCCCCCGGCCTCGGCCGCGGCGGCCTTTGCGGCCCTGCGGGTCATCCAGCGGGAGCCGGAGCGGCTGCGGCGTCTCTGGCACAACGCCCGGGTCCTCAAGGAGGGTTTTGAGCGCCTTGGCCTGAACACCGGCCGCAGCCAGAGCCCCATTGTGCCCATCATCGTCGGGGACGAGCTTAAGCTGGGGCGCTTCTGGAAGGGCTTATTTGACCGGGGGGTTTACGTGAACGCCGCCGTTGCGCCGGCGGTTGCCCCCGGCAGTGAACTGATCCGGACCAGCTGCATCGCGACCCATACCGACGAGCACCTGGAGCGGATGCTGGCGGCCGTGGCCGAGGCGGCCCGGGAGGCCGGAGTTATCCGGGACTGAGGCGTGGCCGGGTCACGGGTCTGCGTTGTCACCGGGGCCACCGGCTTCATCGGCAGCCACCTGGCCGAGGCCCTGGTCCGGGCCGGCTGGCACGTCCGCTGCCCGGTCCGCGATCCCGCCCGGGCCCACTGGCTCCGGGCACTCCCGGTGGAGCTTGTAAAGGCCGACCTGACCGTTCCCGAGACCCTGGACGGCATCTTCGCCGGCGCCCAGGTTGTCTTCCACCTGGCCGGGCTCACCCGGGCCCTGCGGGCTGAGGAGTTCTTCGCAGCGAACGTCACCGGCACGGCGAATCTGCTCCGGGCCCTGGGCCGGGCGGACGGAGGCTGCCGTAAGCTGGTGTTTTTATCCAGCCTGGCGGCGGCCGGCCCGTCCCGGCCCGGGATCCCCCGGACCGAGGACGACCCCCCGGTTCCAGTCAGCGTCTACGGCAAGAGCAAGCGGCTGGCCGAGGAGCAGGTGGTGGGTGCCTGCCCGGTAGACTGGGTCATCCTGCGGCCGCCCATTGTCTACGGCCCCCGGGACCTGGAAGGGCTGCTTTACTTCCGGGTAGTCAAGCTGGGGGTGCGGCCGGTCCTCTGTACCGAGCGGTATTTTAGCCTGATCTACGTCGGTGACCTGGTGCGGGCGATTATCCTGGCCGCCGAGGCCGCGCCGCCCCGGGCGATTTACCACGTCGCCGACCCGGAACCCTGCTCCTTCCGGGCCCTGGCGGACCGGATCGGCCGGGTTATGGGCCGCTCGGGCCCCGTTCTGCCGGCCCCCGGCTGGGCCTTCCGGCTCGCCGGCGCCCTGGCCGACCTGACTGCCAGGTTGCGCCGGCGGCCGATGGTCTTCAGCTACGACAAGGCCGTTGAGATGACCGCCGGCGACTGGGTCTGCGACTGCCGGCGCGTCGAGGCCGAGCTCGGGTTCAGAACCGAAGTAAGCCTTGAGCAGGGGCTGCGGGAGACCTACAGCTGGTACCGCTCGGCCGGGTACCTCTGACCGGCTACTTCGGGGTTGGGACGTAGTGGCCGCGGGGCCGGTGACCGAGCAGGTAGGCCGTCGAAGTCCGTAGGCCGGCCACGCCCGTAAGGATGGGGATATAGAAGGGGAAGACGAGCCAGAAAAGGACCATATCCCGCAGGCCCCGCCAGCCCGGCTTGCCAGGACCAACCCATTCCGGGGTCGCCAGCAGCGACCAGTAGACCACGAGACCCAGGACCGTGACGGCCGTGAGGGCGAGGCCCACGACCCAGTTCATCGTCTCAACGCTGTAATGGGGGTAAAGCACCGAATCGACCAGCTTGGCGGCGGAAAAGCCGAGGCCCGGGATGAGGGTAAGCAGGTCCCGCTCCAGCCCCGACCAGAGCTTGGCCAGCAGCAGGGGAATGTGGCCGATCCGGGCCGCCTCGACGAACTCGTCCAGGGGCCCTTCCCGCCAGCGGGCGCTCTGCCTAAAGAGCGTCTGGAACGACCGGATGTAGGTCCGCAGGCGGGCCCGCAGGGTGGACCGGTCGCCGATGGCCATGACCGGGTAAACCCAGACCGGCACGGGGATGCCGACAGCCCGGAAGCGGGGACCGTACCGGGCCCGGAGCCGGAATTCGACGCCGCTGTCCTGGCTGTGGGAGTTGGTGGGCCAGAAGTCGACGGTCGCGTAGAGGCCCAGGGTGCCGGCCGCCCCGGTGAATGCGACCTCCGGCCGGCGAATCCACCCGACCGTGTGGGCCGACGTGGCCAGGGCGGCCAGCCGGCTGTGGAGGGGCGCCCGCCAGTAGTCCAGGGTGAAGAGCACGACCGGCTGGTAGAGGTGAAACTGCCGTTCCGGGTCCTCCAGGAAAGTTACGACCAGGGCCGGAAGGAAGTTCGGGTGGAAGCGGGTGTCCGAGTCCAGGTCAACAATGAGCACCCGCCACGGGTCCTCGCCCCGGGCCAGGGCTTCCCGGTAGAGGACCCGCCCGACCCAGTGCATCGCCGAACTGGGACCCGGCAAGACATCCGGCTCGTCCGGGTGGGCAATCTCCCGGATGGGCAGCTTCCCGGCGAATTCGGCCCGGAGCCTCGCCACCAGGGGCGGGGTAATCGGGTCGTTCTCTTCGGTGCAGTAGACCACCTCAACGTTTACGAGCCGCCCATCGGGGTCTTTCGGCCAGTTCGATTCGTAAATGGACCGGACGCTGGCCCGCAGCATCTCGTAGTTCGACTCGCGGTAGGCCCGGACCAGGAAGATGATCCGGAGCCGGCGCCACTCAGGCCGGGATTGCAGGCGGGCGAGCCAGTCGGCCTGACTGGAGCGGACGACCCAGGGCCGGTTGAGAAGGGCGCTTATGCCGTAATAGAAGACCTTCGTGACGAAGACCACGAAGCCGCAGGCCACCACCGTGAGGCCCACGCTCGGGTGGATGAACGAGAGCCAGACCGGCGCGGTCAGGACCAGCCACGCCATCAGGCCGGGGTAAGCCTCGTAAAACCGCTGGCGCAAATCGCCGGCGGCCGACAAACCGAACCGGCGGCTGATGGCCGCAAGGGTGAGGCCCACCATTGGCACTCCTCATCCGGTCGATTATATCAGGTCCGGTCTTAAGCCGGCTGGCGACCGGCCAGCAGTCGGCCCACATGTAGCAGCCGGCAGGTGCGTTCGGCCGCGGCCGCGAGCAGCTCGGCGGCCCGGGCCATGGCCTCGGCTTCGGTCAGCGGTCCGGGAGCCGTCGGCACCACCGCCCCCACCCCCAGCCCGTAGAGCGCTTCGTAGCCCGGCCCAAGCCGGCCGGTGAGGACGACGACGGGCCGGTTTTGGGCCCGGGCCCGGCCCGCCAGCCGCGCCGGCGCCTTTCCGAACGCGGTGGACCGGTCCACCGCCCCTTCGCCGGTTATGACCAGGTCGCAGGCGAGCAGACGGGAGTCGATATTCACGGCCTCGAAGACCACCTCCGCGCCCGGCCGGACCTGGACATTCGGCAGCAGTAGCAGGCCGGCGCCCAGGCCCCCAGCCGCGCCGGCCCCCGGGACGTTGGCCACCTCCCGCCCCAGGTCCCGGCGCACCACCCCGGCAAAGTGGGCCAGGGCCTCATCCAGTAACCGGACCATCTCCGGCGTTGCCCCCTTCTGGGGCCCGTAGACGGCGGCCGCGCCCTCCGGCCCGCACAGGGGGTTCGTCACGTCCGAGGCCACGATTATCTCGGCCTCGGCCAGGCGAGGGTCCAGACCGGACGGGTCGATCCGGTCGAGCACCAGGAGCCCCTGGCCCCCCGGGGGGATCGGTCTGCCGTCCCGGTCAAGGAGGCGCATGCCGAGGGCCTGGAGCATTCCGGCACCCCCGTCGTTGGTGGCGCTACCCCCAATCCCGACGATGAGCCGGCGAAACCCGGCATCGAGGGCGGCCCGAATGAGCAGGCCGGTCCCGTAGGTGGTCGTAATCAGGGGGTTCCGCTCCTCCGGCTTGAGCCGGGCCAGCCCTGACGCCTGGGCCATCTCGACAACGGCCGTCCGGCCGTCGCCCAGCACGCCGATTTCGGCCTCGGTCGGCCGGCCGAGGGGGTCAACCGTGCCCACCCGGAGCTTGCGGCCACCGGTGGCCAGGACAAGGGCATCAACGGTCCCGTCGCCCCCATCCGCAATGGGCGCCAGGTCGATTTCGGCATCGGGCCAGGCGGCCCGGATGCCTCCGGCCATCGCCCGGGCGGCTTCGATCGGGCTGAGCGAGCCCTTGAAGCCCTGGGGGGCGACCAGAACCCTAACCCGAACCGACCCGCTCACGCAGGTTCCGCCAGAGCAGGTGGAAGGCCGTCAGCACGGCCCGCCGCCGGACCTCGGGCCGGCTCATCGGCACGACCAGCCGCTGGTAAACGCCCTCTCCCCGAACGTCAAGGCCGACGAACGCCGCCCCGGCCGGCTCGCCCCAGTCGCCGACGGTCTCGGCCCCGACCGTGGCCAGGCCGACATCTGCCCCGAACTCCTCCCGGGCCACGCCCGCCAGCTTGAGGGCCAGGTTTCCGGCGCCGGCCTCCCGGTAGGCGGCCGGGTCGAACCCGAGCCGCACGAGTTCGGCCGGCCCCACCAGAACGAGGGCGCCGGCAAAAACACCCCCGGCTTCCGGCGGCTCGGAAAGGGCCGCCGCCAGCATGCCGCCGGTGAGAAGCTCGAGCAGGCCCAGCCGCCACCCCAGCCTTCGGAGCAGGCCCAGAATGGTCCCCTCCAAAGTGTCGTCGTCGGCCCCGTAGATGTCCGGCCCCAGAATCGCCCGGACCTGGGCCTCGACCGGTGCGATGAGGGCGCGAGCGGTCCCGGGGTCGTCGGCCTTGGCGGTTATCCGCACGTGGATGCCGTCCGGCTTGGCGTAGGTGGCGACGGTGGGGTTTGTTGAGGCCACCAGCGGCCGGATGGCTTCCTCGACGGCCGATTCGCCCCGGCCGATTACCTTGAGGGTGCGGGAGAGAATGACGGTTGCCCCGGTCAGCGCCCGGAGGCGGGGCTTGACCTCATGTTCCCACATCCGGGTGAGTTCCCGGGGGACCCCCGGCATCGCGACGATGATGCGCCCGTCTCTTTCGACCCACCAGCCGGGGGCGGTCCCAACCGGGTTGGGAAGCGGCCGGGCCGAGGGTATCAGCATCGCCTGGGTCAAGTTCCGGGGCGGCATCTCAAGGCCCCGGGCGGCCCAGAAGGCCCGCTGACGGGCCTCAAGCTCCGGGTCGATATACAGCTCCTCGCCCAGGACCCGGGCAATCGCGTCGCGGGTGAGGTCGTCCTCGGTCGGCCCGAGGCCCCCGCTCAGGATTACCAGGTCGGACCGGCCGAGGGCCCGGGAAATGGCCTCGCAAAGCCGGCCCAGGTTGTCCCCAACGTGGGTTACCCAGTAAAGGTCGATGCCCAGCTCGGCCAGTTCCCCGGCCAGGTAAGCCGAGTTGGTGTCAACAATCTGCCCCAGCAGCAGCTCGGTGCCGACGGCGATGATTTCGGCCTTCACGCCGGTCCCCCTTGGCGGCGCACTCGGGGCGACTCCCCAGCCAGCTTGCCCAGGCCTGGCGGTGGCTTTCGAAGACGAGCATGTCGGCCGAAAGCTCGGTCGGCCCGACGAGCTTAACGGCCTCGGCGTCGTCCCCGGGGCTTGGCTCGCCACCCCGCGCCCGGGCCCGGAAGAAGATTACGATCCCGCTGCGGTCGGCGTCAAAGAAGGAGCGGACGTCGACCACCGGCCCGAGCTCGACGTCGAGGCCGGTCTCTTCCCGGGCCTCGCGCCGGGCGGCGTCCTGGACGGTCTCGTCGGCATCCACGTAGCCGGCCGGAAACGCCCAGCCGCCCCGGCCCGGCTCATACCGGCGGCGGACCAGGACGATGCGCCCGTCCAGCTCGATGATGCAGGCGGCAACGGGCACGGGGTTAATATAATGGACCCGGCCGCAGGCCGGGCAAACCGGACGGGGCTTGCCCTCCACCGGCCGCTCCTCAAGGGGTGCGCCGCACTGGCTGCAGAACCGGGGCCTCACCGCACGACCGAGAAAAAGGCGTACCGGCTGCCCGGTACGCCTGCTGTTGAAGGCGCTGGCGACGTCTGCTTACCGGCAGCGGCCGGAGTGGACCTTACCCTGCTCGGTGGAGAAGGAGTGGCCGCAGGCGCAGGTCGACACGGCGTTCGGGTTGTTAATGGTGAAGCCCGCGCCCATAAGGCCGTCAATGTAGTCGATCTCGGCGCCCCGCAGGTACTGGGCGCTCAGCGGGTCGACCACTACCCTCAGGCCGTCGGCCTCGATGACGTAGTCGTCTTCTTCGATGGTGTCGTCGAAGACCATCCCGTAGGAGAAGCCGGCGCAGCCCCCGCCGGTTATGAATACCCGCAGGGCGTAGTCCGTCTTTGCCTCCTTCTCCATCAGGCTCCTGACCTTCTCAACGGCTTCTTTTGTCAGGGTGATCACGGCAGAACCCCTCCTTCGCGCACGGCGCTTGCCACTATTTTACCACACTTCCGGCCGCAACGGCACCGGCCGCCCGGAGGCGGGCGACGAGGTCGGGCAGGATTTCGAGGACGTAATCGACGTCGGCATCGGAATTTGACGGGCCCAGCGTCAGCCGGAGGGTGCCCCGGGTCCACGCCGGCCCGACGCCCATGGCCACCAGCACGTGGGACGGCTCGGCCGAACCGGTCGTGCAGGCGCTACCGCTCGAAGCGCAAACCCCGGCCAGGTCCAGTCCGGCCAACAGGGACTCCGAGTCGACCCCTTCGAACGAGAAGTGGGCGTTGTTGGCCAGCCGCTCGGTGGGATGACCGTTGAGTCTGGCCCCCGGAATCCGCTCCAGCACCCCGGCGACCAGCCGGTCCCGCAGCCGGCGGCAGTGGGCCACGTGGGCGGGCCGGGCCGATTCGGCCAGCTCCAGGGCGACGGCCATGCCCACAATGCCCGGGACATTCTCGGTGCCCGCCCGGCGGTTTCTCTCCTGGTTCCCGCCGACGATAAGCGGACTGAACGGGGTGCCCCGCCGGATGTAAAGCAGCCCGACCCCTTTCGGGCCGAAGAATTTATGGGCCGAAAGGGAGAGCATATCGACGCCGAGCCGGCCGACGTCCAGGTCAAGAAGGCCGGCTGCCTGGACCGCATCGGTGTGAATCACGATGGCCGGGTTCACCCGCCGCACCAGCCGGGCTATCTCGGCGATGGGCTGGATGGTGCCGACCTCGTTGTTGGCATACATTATCGACACAAGGATGGTCCGGTCCGTCAACGCCCGGGCCACGTCGTCGGGGTCAACCCGGCCGTAGCCGTCGACCGGCACGTAGGTTACCTGGAAGCCCTCCCGTTCAAGCTCCTGACAGGCGTGGAGGACGGCGTGGTGCTCCACCGCCGACGTAACGATGTGGTTTCCGCAGGGCCGGCAGGCCCGGGCCACGCCGCGGATGGCGGCATTATCCGACTCGCTCCCGCCGCTGGTGAAAACAATCTCCGACGGCCGACAGCCCAGGACGGCGGCGATTCGGGACCGGGCGTCCGCCACGGCCCGCTGGGCCTCCTGGGCCAGGGCGTGGACGCCGGACGGGTTCCCGTATTTCTCCGTAAAGTATGGGAGCATTGCCTCCAGAACCCTGGGGTCGACAGGGGTGGTGGCGGCGTGGTCGAGGTAGATCCTCCGGCTCGTCATCTCGGGTCACCACTCCGAGTATATGGCCGGGGAATGCCGGGGGTCAAACCGGCAGGCGAGGTGGCCCCGGCAAGGCCGGGTCCTAGTTAGAGTTGCGGCTGTCGGACCGCTGGCCCTGGGCCTGGAGCAGGTGACGCTCGTGCCAGATGCTGCCGCAGCCGGAGTTGACTGCGGAGCAGAGGTAGAAGCCGCCGCCGATGTTCTTGAGGCCGGAGCGGCCGCATTTCGGACAGGTAAGCTCACTCATCTCTCCGCCTGACTTCTGGCCCCTTGAGGCCGGGGGCCGGACTCGGTGTCTCTCCGATTTAATTATCGCGGATTGGGGGGCAAGCCGAAGCAAAAACCGGCGGGCTCTAGTCCCCCCTCTAGAGTCCGCCGGCGCGAGATGAGACCTTTCACCTCCTTTCGCTGGATTCGCTTCCGGTCAGCCACCCAGGTGGCTCCGAGCGGTCGGTCCTTATCCCCCCTTTCGGCTGGATTCGGGAAGGAGGCTCTCGGCTCCGCTCCTCCTCCCTCGCCCCTGATGTTACCGCCCGGGCCGGTCCCGGCCCGCAGCTGCTTATCCCCAACTTTTTCAACACCATCCGGCCGGTTCTCCACGCCCGAACCCGGCCCGGCACGCCGGGGTATAATGGCCACGGGAGGGAATTTTCATGCTTGACCGCTGGCTCGCAATCCTCGAGATTGACCCCCGGGCCCACGGGCTCCAGGTCGTCCCGGCGGCAAAGGCCGAGAGCCTTTCGCCGGATATCCCGGCCCTCGTCGTCCCGGACCCCGCCGGGACGCTGACCGAGCTTAAGGGACGGCTCCTGAAAATTTACCCGGCCGATACGGCCGTAAAACTCCTCTTCCCGGATGAGCCCGGGCCGGCGGTCACCACGGTGGGCCTGCTCGACCAGGCTCCCCGCCAGCCCGAGGCGGTTCTCGTCGAAGCACGGTCCCCGGAACAGGCCCCCCGGACATTCCGGGCGCTGGAGTACATCGTCGCGCGGCTCCGGGCACCGGACGGCTGCCCCTGGGACCGCCAGCAGACCCACCAGAGCACCAAGCCGTTCCTCCTGGAGGAGGTTTATGAGGCCGTGGACGCCATCGACCGGGAAGACTGGGCTGACCTCAGGGAGGAACTCGGAGACGTGCTTTTCCACGTGCTGTTCCAGGCCCAGCTCGCCCGGGAGGAGGGTCACTTCGACGTGGGGGATGTGCTAGCGACGGTCAATACCAAGCTGATCCGCCGTCACCCCCATGTCTTCGGCGACGTGAAGGTGGCCTCCATCGACGAGATCTGGGCGAACTGGGAAGAACTCAAACGGGCGGAGAAGGGCAATGCCGAACCGTCCCCCCTTGCCGGGGTGCCGCGGGCGATGCCGGCCCTGGGCTATGCTGCCCAGGCTTTTCACCGCCTCCGGCGCTTCGGCGTCTCCGTGCCCCCGGCCGAAGCGTTCCTCGAAATTGCCGGCCGGCGCCTGGCCGACCTGAAAGCCGGAACCGAAAACCCCGGGCAGACCCTCGGGGAACTCCTCCTGGCCCTGGCCCTTTACGGGGCGGCCCGGGAACTGGACCCGGAAGACGCCCTGAGGCAGGCTAACCGGCGCCTGGCCGAATCCGTTGAGGACGCCGTTCGGTCGGGGACGGGGCTGGATATCGCCGCGGCCTTCGACATGGCCGACCGGGATTAGCCGATTTCGACTTCCACCCGGTTGCGGCCGGCGGTCTTGGCGCGATAGAGGGCTTCGTCCGCCCGCTTAATCAGGGACTCGACGGTGTCGCTGGGCCGGAAGGATGCCACGCCCCAGCTGGCCGTAACGGTCCCGACCTGGTCGAACGGGTGGTTCTCCAGGGTCTCCTTAAGGCGCTGGGCGAGAACCCAGGCCGCCTTCCGGTCGGTTTCCGGGGCGACAATGATGAATTCCTCCCCGCCCCAGCGGCCGACCCGGTCGGTCCGGCGGAGCTCCCCGGCCAGCAGGCCGGCGACCTCCTGGAGGGTGCGGTCCCCGGCGTCGTGACCAAAGGTGTCGTTGATCCGTTTCAGGTGGTCCAGGTCGACCATAACCACCGACAGCGGGCGGTTATAGCGGCGGGCCCGCTCCACCTCGTCCTGAAGGATGCGTTCGAGCCCCCGGCGGTTCGGCAAGCCCGTCAGGTAATCGTTAAAAGCCAGGTACGCCAGCTGGTCGGCCCGGATCCGGGCCTCCACGTAGTGTTCCTTGAAGCGGGAGAAAAAGTGCAGAACAACCGTAATGACGGCGCTCCAGGTGTAGAAGCCGGCGAGCAGCGCCGCCAGGTTCGGGTTACCCCCGGACCAGAACCGAACCAGGCCGACGGTTATCAGGGCGGCGTGGAACACGGTCAGGGCGGCGAGGGCGTAGTTTCCGGGCAGGGCGAGAAAGACAAAGGTGTAAACCACCGGGAGCACCAGGGTTCGGATCAGGATTCCGACCTGGAACTGGTCCGTTGGGAGGTCAAACAGGGCGTCGAACCGGACCAGTATGAACACGGCAACCGCAAGCAGGGTGACCAGCTCGAAAGGCCAGAGTTTGACCCGGACGACCCGGAGCAATACGGCGCAGCCGAAGAACCAGCCGGCGAGCACCAGCAGGAGGGGCTCAAGTGCCTGCCCGCCGAGACCGGCCACCTGATAAACGAAGAAGAGGACCAGAACCCCGAAGCCGATAAACGGCAGGGTTATCGAATAGACGCCCCGTTTGAACCGGTCGAAATGGTCTCCAAGCTCGGTCGGTGGCGGAACTACCGCAGGGCGTCCGTCAGGACTGGCAGTGTCCAGAAGGCCGGTCTCCGAGTTCGAGCTGTTCAGGGTCGCTTCTCTACCTCATCCCAAAATGCTGACCCGTTTAGGGCTTCGCTCCGCTCGGATCGCCCTCATGGTCTCAACGGTCGGTGGCAAGAACGTTGGGCCTAGTACATGATAACTCATTACCTGTGAAAAAGCTAGCCCCTTCCAACGGGATAGAGCCGAAAAAATCGCCGCCGGGCTGGGACTCACCCGCCTGGCAATAGCCAGGCAAAATGACGGGTTAAGGCGAACAGGTGGTCCCATGGCCGCTTGCCCGGCATCGGCCATTCCCGCAGGCAGTCGGCCCGTCTCCTTGAACCCGGAAACCGCCAGACATTCATCCGGTCCAGAAGCAGTGGCCGGCCGCCGTCGGCGGGCAGCTTACCGGGCCAGCGCCGAGATCAGGTAATAGGCCACAACGCCGTTGAAAGCCAGGCTGTCGACCCGGTCCAGGACACCGCCGTGTCCCGGGAAGAGCCGGCCGCTGTCCTTTACCCCGGCGCTCCGCTTGAAGGCCGACTCGGCCAGGTCGCCGACCTGGCCTGCGACCGCCAGCGCCAGCCCAAACCCGGCCGCGGCCACCGGGCTCACCGGCAACCGCAAAAGCGCACAGAGGCCGGTCGCAACCGCCGGCCCGGTGATGAGGCCGCCCACGAACCCCTCGACCGTCTTATTCGGGCTTATAGTGGGGGCCAGTTGCCGCCGTCCCAGCCCCCGCCCGACGAAGAAGGCGGCGGTATCGACCGCAAAGGTGACCAGAAACGTCACCAGGGCCCACTCGAAGCCGGCCGGAAGCTCGCGGAGCCGGATATGGTGGCTGAAAATGAGCCCGCAGTAGACGCTCCCGGCCAGGGTTACCGCCCAGTCGGCCAGGGCACCCGCCGTTTTCCCCCGAATTGCCAGGCCGAGCCCAGCCAGCAAAGCCTCGACCGAAAGGACCGCCCCGGCCAGCCCGGGCTGGCCCAGGCCGACGGCCCCCACCACCGCCAGCCCGCCGATGGTCCCGAGCCGGCCGAGCGGGGCGGTGCCGCTCAGCCGGGCGAGACGGTAAAATTCCAGGTGGCCGACCAGCGACGCCAGGGCCACCAGCGCCGTAAAATACGGCGGGCCGAGCCGGAGGACCACCAGCAGAAGCGGCAGGGCGACCGCAGCCGTCAGGACCCGGGTCCGCAGCATTGCCGAAGGCCCGAACCGGGCATCGGTCGGGCTGACCGGCCCGGAATCTCGACACTGCCGGAGGCAAGACCGTGGACAGGATAACTTACGACGACTTTCTTCGGGTTGAAATCCGGGTTGGCAGGGTGGTTCGGGTTGAGGACCACCCCAGGGCCCGCAAGCCGGCTTACAAGGTTTGGGTCGATTTCGGCGACCTGGGCGTAAAGGGCTCCAGCGCCCAGCTCACCCGCCGCTACGCCAAAGCGGACCTGCTCGGCCGACAGGTTGTAGCGGTGGTCAACCTGGAGCCGAAGCGGGTCGCCGGCTTCGTCTCCGAGGTCCTGATCCTGGGGGCAATGGTAACCGACGAGGATGTCGTCCTCCTCCGGCCCGACTTCGAAGTTCCACCCGGCACCCGGATTCTGTAGGTCAGACACCGGCCGGGGCCGAAAGCTCCAGGCCGACCAGACCGGCCAGCTCAACCAGTAACCGGGCGGCCTCAAAATTCCCGGCCGCACCGAGCTCCGCAAGCTCATCCAGGACCCGCAGGGCGGCCGGGGTATCCAGGTCGTCGTCGAGGGCCCCCAGGAACCGCCCCCGGAACGCCCCCGCCTCCGCCCAGGTCGGGTCGGCCGGGGCCGGGGTCAGCCGGGTGGCGGCTCTGAACCTTTCCAGGCGGTGGGCGGCGGCCTGAAGGTCGGCCTCCCGGTAGTCGAGGGACTCCCGGTAATGGCTGGCGAGCAGGTAGAGGCGGATTGCGTCGGGGTCGAACTTGGCACGCAGGTCCCGGACAAAAACCATGTTGCCCAGGGATTTGCTCATCTTAACGCCGTTCAGGGAGACAAGGCCGACATGGACCCAGAATCGGGCGAACGGCCGTTCGCCCGTGTAGGCCTCGCTCTGGGCAATCTCACTCTCGTGGTGGGGGAAGATCAGGTCCGCCCCCCCGCCGTGGATATCGAGGCGCGGCCCGAGGTAGCGGATGGCCATGGCCGTGCACTCGATGTGCCAGCCCGGCCGGCCTGGCCCCCACGGGCTATCCCAGGCTGGCTCGCCCGGTCCCGAGCGGCGCCAGAGGGCGAAGTCAAGGGGGTCTTCCTTGGTCGGGTCGTCGACGTCGCTGTCGTCCTGGCCGGCGGCGATGGCCAGCATCTCCTCCCGGCTCAGGCGGCTCAGCCGGCCGTAGTCGGGCACGGCCCGGACCCGGAAATAGACGCCGCGGGGGATAGTATACCCGTAGCCCCGCTCCAGCAGAACCCGGGTGACCTCCTGGATCATCGGAATCTCCCGGGTCGGGCGGGGGTAGTGGTCGGCCGGCAGCACCCGGAGGGCCGCCATGTCCTCGAAAAAGACCCGGCAGCACTCCTCCCCGAGCTCCAGGTAGTCGCGACCGACCTGACGAGCCCGGGCCAGGATCGACTCGTCGATGTCGGTGATGTTCTGGATGTACCGGACCCGGTAGCCGTGGTGGCGCAGCAGCCGGTTGAGAACGTCGAAGACCACGTAGGTGCGGGCGTGGCCGAGGTGGGTGGTGTCGTAGGGGGTGATCCCGCAAACGTATAGTCTGACCATGCCGTCCGGGCTCGAGAACTCCTCTTTGGCCCGGCTCAGGGTGTTGTAAAGTTTCATCTTGCGGCCCGTCTCCTTCAAGCGCCCCTTTCTAGATACTAGGTCGGGGCCGACCGCCCGTCAAACCGCGACCGGACGGCCCCGGTCAGCCGTAGACGCCGCGGCTTTCGGCCGGCCGCGCGCCCCGGACCACCTCCACCGCCCGCCGGGCTCCGGCGTTCACGAACCCGATGTCGCTGCCGGCCGGACAGAACAGCCAGCCCTCCCCGAACCGGCGCACGACCTCCTCCGGCCCGGCGCAGTGGATGCCCGCCACCTTCCCGGCGGCCCGGGCCGCCTCCAGCACCCGCCGGCAGGCCGCCACGTGGGCCGGGTCCTGAACGTCGAGGCCGGGCGGCAGGCCCATGGAGATGGCCAGGTCGGCCGGCCCGATGTAGAGGGCATCAACCCCCTCTACCCGGGCGATCGCTTCGGCCTGCTCGACCGCCTGGACGGTTTCGACCTGGACCAGCAGGACCACCTCGTCGTTCGCCCGCTCGTAGTAGTCGGGGCCGAGCAGGCGGGCCCGGTTCGGGCCAAAGCTCCGGTTGCCCAGGGGCGGATACCGGCAGGCCTCGACCGCCCGCCGCGCATCCTCCGGCGTATTCACCAGGGGGACCAGGACCCCGTAAGCGCCGGCATCCAGGACCCACTGGAAGTACTCGGGCCGGTTCCAGGGCAGGCGAACAAGGGGCACGGCGTCGGTGCCGCTCAGGGCCTGCAGGCAGGCGACAGCCCGGCCGGGGTCGATGCCCATCCCGTGCTGCATATCGATGAGGACCCAGTCGAAGCCGGCCCGGCCCAGGCTTTCGGCCACGTACGGGTCGCCGGTGGAGAGCCAGACGCCGAGGGCCGGTTTACCTTCCCGCCAGAGCTCCTTAAGCCGGTTTGGTCGCATCGGTTCGCCTCCGCTGGGGGTGACCTGCCCCTGAGTATAATTCAGTTGGAGGGTGCATGTCTAAAGGCTTCTCCCTGGTCTCCGATTTCCGGCCGACAGGTGACCAGCCCGAGGCGATCGACGCCCTGGTCGAGGGCATCCGGCGGGGCTACCGGCACCAGACCCTCCTGGGGGTCACCGGCTCCGGCAAAACCTTCACCATGGCTAACGTGGTCGCCCGGGTTGGCCGCCCAACCCTGGTGATCGCCCATAACAAGACCCTGGCCGCCCAGCTTTACTCGGAGTTTAAAGAGTTCTTCCCCCACAACGCCGTCGAATACTTTGTCTCCTACTATGACTACTACCAGCCCGAAGCTTATCTGCCCGAAACCGATACGTATATCGAGAAGGACGCCCAGATAAACGACGAGATTGACAAGCTCCGCCACGCCGCGACCCGGGCCGTCCTGGAGCGGGACGACGTGATTGTGGTCGCATCCGTCTCGTGCATTTACGGCCTGGGCGACCCGGAAGAGTACGAGTCCTTCGTAATGTACCTGCGGGTCGGGGATGCCCGAACCCCCCAGCAGGTTGCCCGGCACCTCGTGGCGATGCAGTACGAGCGGAACGACTTCGAGCCCGGCCGGGGCCGGTTCCGGCTCCGGGGCGACACCCTGGACCTGTGGCCAGCCTACCAGGAAACGGCGGTCCGAATCGAGTTCGACTGGGATACCGTCGTCCGGATCACCGAGGTCGACCCCCTGACCGGCGAGGTGCTGGTCCGGCATCACGAGGTGGCCATCTACCCGGCCAAGCACTTCGTGACCCGGGCCGAGAAGCTGCAGGCGGCCATCGCCGCCATCGAGGCGGAACTGGCCGAGCGGGTCAAGGAGCTTGAGGCCCGGGGCAAGTTCCTCGAGGCGGCCCGGCTGCTTGCCCGGACAAAATACGATTTGGAGATGCTCCGGGAGGCCGGCTACTGCCCGGGTATCGAAAACTACTCCCGGCACCTGTCGGGCCGGCCCCCCGGAAGCCCGCCGTGGACCCTGCTCGACTATTTCCGCTACCGCCACGGCGATAACTTCCTGCTGTTCATCGACGAGTCCCACATCACCATTCCCCAGCTCAAGGGGATGTACCACGGGGAGATGAGCCGGAAGGACAACCTGATCGAGTACGGGTTCCGGCTCCCGTCCGCCCGGGACAACCGGCCGCTCAGTTTCGAGGAGTTTAACGAGCGGATTCCCCAGGTGATTTACGTCTCGGCAACCCCGGATGACTACGAACTGGAGCTGAGCCGCCGCTACGGCCAGGTCGTGGAGCAGATCATCCGGCCCACCGGCCTGCTCGACCCCGAGGTCGAGGTCCGGCCGACCCGGGGCCAGATCGACGACCTGCTCCACGAAATCCGGGAGCGGGTCCGGCGGGGCGAAAGGACCCTGGTGACCACCCTGACCAAGCGGATGGCCGAGGACCTGGCCGATTATCTCAAGGAAGTGGGCATCAAAACCCACTACCTGCATTCGGATATCGAGACCATCGAGCGGGTCCAGATTCTGCGGGACCTGCGGCTGGGCGTTTACGATGTCATCGTCGGGATAAACCTGCTCCGGGAGGGCCTGGACCTGCCGGAGGTGAGCCTGGTGGCCATCCTGGATGCCGACAAGGAGGGTTACCTCCGGTCGTACCCGGCCCTCATCCAGATCATGGGCCGGGCCGCCCGCCACGTGGACGGCAAGGTGATCATGTACGCCGACACGGTCACCGAATCGATGCGCAAGGCCATCGAGGAGACCGAACGCCGCCGGCGAATCCAGCTCGCCTACAACCAGCGGAACGGAATTACCCCCCAGAGCATCCGGAAGGCCGTCCGGGACCTGACCGACCGGCTGCGGCTGGTGGCCGAGTCCGGCCCGGAGTACCAGGTCCGGGAGCGGATCCCAAAGGATGAGCTTTACCGGATGGTGCGGGAGCTGGAGGCCGAAATGAGGGCGGCGGCCAAGGCGCTGGAGTTCGAGCGGGCCGCCCTGATCCGGGACCAGATTTTCGAGTTAAGACGCCTTCTCGCCGAGCAGGAGGTTGATGAGCGGGTTCTGCCGCCGAGCGGACGCCGTTCGGGAAGCGGTTCCCCGGACCGGCGGCTTGCGTATGGTGAACCTTAGTTTGCTATAATCCGGTAAGCGTATGAGGTCCGGAAAGGAGACCCATGGCGGTGGCCGACCGAAATCTTGGAATCGCTGAACGTGTCCTGGAAAACGTTAAAAAGGTCATTATCGGCAAGGACCAGGAAGTTGAGCTGGCGATCATCGCCCTGATGTGTCAGGGCCACCTGCTCATCGAGGACGTGCCGGGGGTCGGGAAGACGGTCCTGGCCAAGGCCATCGCCAAGTCGCTGGGCTGCAGCTTCAGGCGGATCCAGTTCACCCCTGACCTTTTGCCGTCGGACATCACGGGCGTTTCCGTCTACAACCAGAAGACCGGGGAGTTCGAGTTCCGGCCCGGGCCGGTCATGGCCCAGATCGTCCTGGCCGATGAGATCAACCGGGCAACGCCGCGAACCCAGGCGGCCCTGCTCGAATGCATGGAGGAGCGCCAGGTCACGGTGGATGGCCGGACCTACCCGATGCCGCAGCCGTTTCTGGTCATGGCCACCCAGAACCCCATCGAGTACGAGGGGACGTTTCCCCTGCCCGAAGCCCAGCTCGACCGCTTTCTGATGCGGATCTCCCTTGGCTACCCGAACCGGGCCGACGAGATCAAGATCCTCGACCGCCAGCAGCATGTCCACCCCATCGACGAGATCGGCCAGGTGGTGGACACCGACGAGCTGCTGGAGCTCCAGGAGCGGGTCAAGGAGGTCTACGTCGACCCCCTCGTTAAGCAGTACATCGTCTCAATTGTCGAGGCGACCCGCAAGCACCCGGACGTCTACCTGGGGGCGTCGCCCCGCGGCTCCCTGGGCCTGCAGCGGACCGGCCAGGCGCTGGCCCTCCTCCGGGGCCGCGACTACGTCCTCCCCGACGATATTAAATTCCTGGCCGTACCCGTGCTCGGCCACCGGATCATCGTGAACCCGTCGGCCCGGGTGCGAAACGTGACCGCCCGGACGGTTCTGAAAGAGGTGCTCGAGTCCGTTCCGGTCCCCGGTGCCCGGGTCGGACGGTAGGCCGTTTTGGGCCCGTGCGAAGCTGGACCGTCGTCGGCCTGCTCGTTATTGCCGTCCTGGCCGCCCTCGCCCTCAACTACGTTCTGCTCTACCGGGTCGCGTACGTCCTGGCCTTCGTTCTGATTGTCGGGTACGCCTGGTCCTGGGCCAATATGCGCTGGCTCGAAGTCGAGCGGACCACCAGCACGACCCGGGCGCAGGTGGGCGAACGCCTCGTTGAACGCCTCACGGTCCGAAATACCGGGCCCCTGCCCAAGCCGTGGGTTGAGGTCCACGACCTCTCCGACCTGCCCGGTCACCAGCTGAGCCAGGCCTTCGGCCTCCTTTCCGGGGCCCACCGTACCTGGCGGGCCGAAACGGTCTGCCGGCAGCGGGGGCGGTTCAAACTCGGCCCGATTGTGGTCAGGACCAGCGACCCCTTCGGCCTGTTCCCCCGGGAGCTCACCCTCGGCGAGCCGCAGACGCTCATCGTCTACCCGCAGGTTGTCCAGCTCAAAGAGTTCGACCTGCCGGGCGGGGAGCTATCGGGGGAGGTGCGGACGCGGCGGCGGACCCACCAGGTCACCCCCGTGGCCGCCGGCGTCCGGGACTACCAGCCGGGCGACAGCTACAACCGGATCCACTGGCCGACGACGGCTCGGCTCGGTCGGCTGGCCGTCAAGGAGTTCGAGCTGGACCCCCTCAGCGAGGTCTGGATTATCCTCGACCTCCAGGCGGCGGTCCAGGCCGGCCTGGGACCGGAGTCCACCGAAGAGTACGGCGTCATCCTGGCCGGTTCGCTTGCCAAGGCCCTCCTGGACCGGAACTGGTCGGTGGGGCTCGTGGCCTTCGGCCAGACCCACGAGGTTGTCCCGACCGACCGGGGTGTTCGCCAGCTCCTCAAGGTCCTGGAAACCCTGGCCGTGGTTCGGGCCCTCGGCCGGGTGCCCCTCAGCGAGCAGATTCTGACCGAGTCGGCCCGGTTCGGGCGCAACACCACCCTGGTCATCATCACCCCGTCGGGGACGGACGCCTGGGTCGAAAGCCTGGGGCTCCAGCTGAGGCGGGGGGTCCGCCCGGTCGCCGTCCTGCTTGACGCCAGCAGCTTCGGCGGCTACCACAGTCCGCTGGTCCCGCTCGGCGCCCTGGCCGCGGCCGGCATCCCGGCCTACATCGTCCGCCGGGGCGACCCCCTGGACCTGGTGTTCGCAAACCGGGCCGGCACGTAACCGACCGGCCGGCGGTCGTCTGGGGGCGCTTGACGGCCAGTTGCGCCTTTTCTAAACTGCAACTGCCAAAGCTGATTTTCA
>FWWL01003083.1_pt1 | contig 31768 bp, 24 predicted proteins | sample 2228331 | NCBI WGS metagenome assembly FWWL01 (sample SAMEA103939775, study PRJEB20133) | metagenome
AGTGCAAATCTGCCGCTGTCCCGCAACTGTGAAGGAGGTTCATGCCTCCGAGTCAGAATGCCCGCCGATAAATAGTCCATGTTCTACAACATCTGCGAGGTACGGATGATGGTTAATTTAGTATTTTGGCAATTGAAAGCATTCACGCGGCGCTGCCGTTGCGGATGCGAAATCGCTGCATCGGTTGGGATTGGCGGTTCTCGCCTTTGAATCACAATTAAGCTACAGAATTTCCCTGGGGTAATTTCGATGCCGTCAGCCTTCCCGCTCCCATAAGCAATCAGTAATCAGTAATAAATCAGTAATCATTAGGTTTCGGTAGTCAGCAATCAGCTTGCTGGCGAGCGGGGCAGCTAATCATGTTTGGTTTCACATTTGTGAAAATTAACCTACTACTGAATAGGGAATCAGGTTAATTTTCACTTTTGTGCAATTAAACTCACAAATACTGAATCGGGAATAATGTTAGTTTCACTTTTGTGCAATTAAACCTACTAAAGAATCAGGTTAATTTTCACTTTTGTGCAATTAAACTCACAAATACTGAATCGGTAATAATGTTAGTTTCACTTTTGTGCAATTAAACCCACAAATACTGAATCGGGAATAATGTTGGGTTGAACAAATGTGAAACCCAACCTACAACTCCTTTGGTGACTTCCGGTTTGGTAGATCTGAATGCGATTCGTTTTGTTCGCCTAGTAGATATCCCCGGCACGGGCAGTTTTTTGGATGCTGCCGGAAACCCCATTTACGACCCTTGGCCGACTACGCCACCGATCGCCTCTGGTTTGATTGGGAAGCGATCGGTGTGATTCACGGAATATAGCTTTCAGCCGTTCTCAGCAGTCAGTGACTAGCTGAAGGTTAACTACAGATTTTGACCACTTTTAATTTAAGACAAAAAACCCATGACAATTATCACAGGAACTCTTGGCTATCCTCGGATTGGCAAAAAACGCGAAGTAAAAAAAGCCCTGGAAGCTTTTTGGAGTGGCAAATCCGATGAAGCCACTTTACGGCAAATCGTGGCGGAAGTGGAAACGGCAAACTGGAAAACCCAGCTAGAAGCAGGCATCGATCGCATTGGCATTGGGGATGCCAGTCTCTACGACTTGGTTCTGGATTGGACAGTGCGTTTGGGTATCATTCCCGATCGCTTCCAAAATCTATCTGGACTAGACCGCTACTTTGCTATGGCACGAGGCAAAGATGGAATTCCCGCTCTAGAAATGACCAAATGGTTCGATACCAACTACCACTATCTCGTTCCAGAAATGGGCGAAACCCTGCAACCATTAGATTTTAGCGACTTTTTGGCCACGGTGAGCCGATCTCAAGCCCTCATGGGGGAACTGATTGTCCCGATTGTATTAGGACCATTGACCCTGCTGCGACTGAGCCGTTTAGACCTGAATGTGGAACAAGCAGCCGCTAAATTGCGCGATCGCTATGTTATCTTACTCCAAGAACTAAAAAACTTAGGAATAGTTGAAGTACAAATCCACGAACCGGCTTTAGTTCTGGACGATGCGGCAGAGTTCAAAGCTTTGTATCAGTCCACATATACAGCCCTAGCCGAAGTCGGAGTACCGATTCATTTAGTCACATATTTCGACGATTTGGGCAAAAACTATCCCTGGGTGACGGAACTGCCCGTTGCTGCCATCAGTCTTGACTTAACTCGCGGACGTAATATTGACTTGCTAAAAAAGCACGGATTTCCCGGCGGTAAACGCTTAGGCGCAGGCATAGTAGATGCTCGCAATATCTGGAAACTGCGGCCAAAAGAAACTCTTTCTACCTTAGCCGAGATTCAAAATATTACCTCTAACATTAGCTTGCAACCTTCGGCGTCCCTGCAATTTGTCCCCTACGACGCCACCCTAGAAACCCAACTGCCAGAACCGTTGCGAAACGTCTTGAGTTTTGCCGAGCAGAAGTTGCAAGAGGTGGCGATGCTGGCAGCTAAACTCAACGGGGAATCCGGCGAACTTTCCCAAATAGAGGAACAGTGGCAGGCATTTGCCAGCTTTAATCCTGGGAATGTCACCGTGCAAGAGAAACTGAAGAATTTAACTGCCAAGGATTTTGAGCGATCGCTGTCTTATTCCTCGCGAATCTCACAACAGGTGAAGCTGCCCCCATTCCCCACCACCACGATCGGGTCTTTCCCCCAAACCTCAGAAGTGCGGCAACTGCGGGTGAAACTGAAACGGGGTGAAATTACCCAAGCTGAATATGAAGCGGCGATCGATGCCGAAATTGCCAAGTGCATCCAATTCCAAGAAGAAGCCGGACTCGATGTATTAGTGCATGGGGAATTTGAGCGCACCGACATGGTGGAATTTTTCGGACAGCAGTTATCAGGCTTTGCCTTTACCGAACATGGTTGGGTGCAAAGTTACGGCAGCCGTTGCGTGCGTCCCCCGATTATTTACGGAGATGTTGCCCGCACCAAACCCATGACAGTTCGGGAATTTAAGGTAGCCCAATCCCTGACCAATAAAATTGTCAAAGGGATGCTAACGGGTCCTGTCACCATGATTAACTGGTCATTTACCCGCACCGATATCCCGCGCAGTGAACAAGCCATGCAGATTGCTTTAGCCTTGCGGGATGAAGTGGCTGATTTAGAAGCGGCGGGGGCGAAGATAGTGCAAATTGATGAACCAGCCTTGCGGGAAGGATTGCCTCTGAAGTCAGAACGTTGGGATGAGTATTTATCCTGGGCGGTGGATGCTTTCCGTTTATCTGCCGGAATTGCCAAACCGGAAACCCAAATCCACACTCATATGTGCTACTCAGAATTTGGGGACATTATTCAGCATATTGAGCGGTTGGATGCGGATGTGTTGTCCATTGAAAATAGCCGCAGCAATAACGAAACCCTGTTTGAAATTACTGATGCGGGCTACAAACGTCAAGTGGGGAACGGCGTTTACGATGTTCACAGCCCAGCAGTTCCCAGCACAGAACAGATGGTGCAACAGTTAAAAACCGGGGTGGCCAATTTACCTGTCCACCAGATTTGGGTCAACCCCGATTGTGGCTTGAAAACACGCAGTTGGTCAGAGGTGATTCCTTCCCTGAAAAATATGGTGGAGGCGGCAAAAATCCTGCGCCAGGAAGCTAATTTGACTGAAAAATAACTGATGTTTAAATCCCCCGTTTCCTAACGGGGGAGTCTGTGCCAACCACTAAAAATTTCTTATGAATGAAACAAATAGCGCCACTAATCTGCCGCCAAATCCGCTGTGGATACTTAACCACAGAATTAGTGTTTCTGTTGGAGTCATTGAATCAGGTGACATTCTTCTACCTAAAAAATTTGCCAATTACTCCCCCGAAGTGCTACGAGCAAATCTGCAAACACTGGGAAGAATTCCCGCCTACGGATGATGGCTGCTCGGATTCAAGTCGCCAATCATATTCCCTCGGAAACCATAATTTATATGGCTTATGACAATTCTCTTTCTCGCTAATGTGGGGGCGAAAATATCATCGCTCCCTTCAATTATTAACAACTTATGATGGGATAAATACGATGCTAAAATATTATCTGGATCGCCCTGGTAAAATTTCCACTTCTGTTCATCCTTTTGTCAAACAGGAGGAACAAGGCCAAGCTGAAAACGCGCCTCAAACGGAAAAAATTCAAGTTATCAATCGGCTCCGAAATGGTTGGTTGATTTGGCGAGCGCTCTCCCAAAGGGATTGACAACCATAATATATTATCCCCGCCAAACTCCATTTCTCATTTCAGACTAGGTTAATGACTAAACTAATCCGCTTTATTTGTACTCTGGTAATTGCTGTATTACTGGTTATTGGCGGAGGTTTTTTGATGAAAGTTTATCCCCATTATTTGACGGATCCAACTAACAATAATGCCCTCAATGTCAGCCCAAATACTTCTTTGTCAGCCGTAGACAGGGATTTAGCGATCGCCTATCGTCGCGAATACATGAAAGCATTGTCAGCCCATTATCGTTCTCTGGAAGCGATTTTAGAAAAAGAGGCCCATCCCATTCAATCTAATCAAACTCTAACCCACATTAATAGCTTATTATCCCTAGCTGAATATATACCCGAAGTTTTCCCACCTGGAACCGCTATGACTGACGCAGAAGGCCGGGGAGCCAAGCCATTAATTTGGTCAGAACCCGATGATTTTTCTCGACTGATTGCCAACTTTCAAGCTAATCTTGAAACCCTGAAAACTATGGTTAATAATTCACAAAATCCAACTAATGCGATCGAGTCATTTACAAAGGTGAGACAAACCTGCTTAGATTGTCATAGCACTTATCGAGTGCGTCAACCTTAACCCAGAAACCTAGTTGCTTTAGTTCACGCGCTCGTAAATTATAACACAATCATACCATGTTCAACCTTTTTTTAATCACCATTAGTCTGCTGTTATTGGCAATTCTGGTAGGATTAGCACTTTACCTGCTTTTCCCTCGCAAATATCAATCCGCCGATTCTGTAGCCAACTCTTACGCGCTTAGGTCTTGAGTCCCCTGAGTCGTCATAGGGAATCCGGTTAAGTTTCACATTTGTGAAATTTAACCCCCTAGGGAATCCGGTTAAGTTTCACATTTGTGAAGTTTAACTCACAAATACCGAATAAAAATCCGGTTATATGTCACTTTTGTGACATTAACCCACTAGGGAATCCGGTTAAGTTTCACAAATGTAAAATTTAACCCGCAAACCCACAAATGCCGACTACGCCACCGCTCGCCTCTGGTTTGATTGGGAAGCGATCGGTGTAATTCACGGAATATAGCTTTCAGTTAAAAACCGGAGTCGCCAATTTACCCGTGCAACAGATTTGGGTCAATCCCGATTGTGGACTCAAAACCCGCCGTTGGGAAGAGGTGATCCCCTCTTTGAAAAATATGGTCAAAGCCGCACAATTGCTGCGGACAGAACTGGAATCCCAAGAAGCCAAGTAAAGATAAAAGATAGATGTCTGAAGCAGAGAGGAATTACGAGAGAAGTAGGGCGTAGGGAATAGGGAATAGTGATGCCTTGAAAAGTTATGCCTAAATATCACTATTCACTATTCACTATTCCCTATTCACTATTCACGAAATCATGGGTGTCGCACAACAAGAGAGTAAGCAATGCCAGACCTTTTTTTACAATGGCAAGAGGATTTTATTGCCAAAAATTTAACAGCGATCGCCTACAATGCTTGGGCTGTATACCTAAGCGGACATCGGGGTGCGGTCATCGCCAGCACCAATAATCCTACGATTAGCATAGTCGGAGAAACTTTTAAATCTTACTTTGTTGCTCGTGCCGAGCTGGCGCCTCTCTTAAATGCGTGGCTAAATGCTCCGGACTCGATAATTCTGCGGGGTCATTTTATGAACGCTCATATCCTAGAAACAGTAGATAATTATGACCCTGAAACTGAGGTAATTTTTTTCCTGGAATCCGGCGATCGAGTTACGTTTTTCTATCTGAAAAATTTACCAATTACTCCTCCTGAAGCTTACCAAAGTCTCTGCCAGCAATGGGAATAATTATCCCCAGCATCCATTCCTTTAACAACAAAAAGGGTAAAGTAGAATCAATCATTTATTCACAATTAAAAACAATTTTACCCTTTACCGATTTACGGAAAAAATAACTGCCTCGAGTTCTCATATCTTGGAGGATAGAGAACCGAGGCAGTTTCGGTAAGGCGATCGCCTTGAAAAGCCAATTGTCAATGTCACAAACCCAGCCATTGCTTACCATTTATCCAGCGATCGCCGAAGCATGGGGACGGGCAAAAATCATCCGACCGGCAGAAGTTTGTAAAGCGGATGTCACCACCACTCGCATCATGGCACCGATATGAGTTTCGGCTTCTTCCACCACCACCATAGTGCCATCTTCTAAATAGCCAACCCCTTGGGCAGCTTCCTTACCTTCCTTAAGAATTTTTAACTCTAAAGTATCTCCGGGCAAGTAAACCGGACGCACCGCTTGAGCCAAGTCATTAATATTCAGCACCGGCACCTTTTGTAAAGCGGCTACTTTGCTCAGGTTATAGTCATTGGTTAACAAAATCGCATTAATTTCTTGAGCCAAGCGCACCAACTTAGCATCCACCGTATGAATATCTTCGTAGTCAGCGGGGTGAATCACAATGCGTTCTGGGTAATTTTCCTGCATTTGATTCAGAATATCCAATCCTCTGCGACCCCGAACTCTTTTTTGGTCGTTAGAAGCATCCGCCACTAACTGCAATTCTTGTAAAACAAATTGGGGGACGAGAATTTGCCCTTCCAGAAACCCGGTTGCCAGCAACGATTCTACCCGACCGTCAATAATACAGCTTGTATCCAAAATTTTGGTTTGGGCTGGTTTCAGAGTGCCTTCAGCGACTAACATCATTTCCACGGAATTGGGATTAATCAGTCTCAGGAAAGCCCGACCGTGGCTGTCAGCGAGGGAAACCCCGGTAAAAGCAAAGAGGATACTGCCTAAAACGGCGGTCAGAGGCTTAATAAAGCCAAATTCTCCGGGAATAGGCAGTAAAAACAGGGGGGCTAACATCAAGTTGGCCACCAGAAGTCCGATCACTAAACCGATCGCCCGCGTGATCAGCATATCAATGGGCATATGGCGAACTTTGACTTCTAGCCGTCGGTAGTTAATTTGCATGAATAAACCGACGCCAAATCCAATTAAAGCGCCAAATCCAGCGGTTACAGATCGCAACCCTTCCAGATTTGTCACTTGATTAGTGGCACTACTCGGCAACATATCGATGCCGTAAAAACCGATGCCCACCCCTGTTAAGATGAATGAGATCACGATAATTGCATCAAGCATTGTTTTTAAGTCCTTTTAGAGATCAATTTAACGGTTGACCGATTAACGGTTGACGGGCAATTCCTCCGCAAGCATTGCCCAGGAATTGAATCCGATTTCTGGGACAATTCTCCAATTACTCTATTATACTCTTAAGTTTTTCCAGATTCCTCAGCAGTGGATACTCATTAAAGTTACAAAACTTGCCAAAGATCGTGAATCCGGCCAATGGCTGATTCTCAGAGGCGATCGCCTCTTAAAAAACATCACCAAATTAGAAAAACTATGAATTTCAATGAGAATGAGCAACCGAAATCCGCTTATATTCACATACCCTTTTGTCGTCGTCGCTGCTTTTATTGTGATTTTCCGGTATTTGTTATCGGCGATCGCCAACAGGGTGAAAATTCTAGCATGATTCAGAAATATGTAGAAACGCTGATTAAAGAGATCGAGATGACTCCCGGTGGCGGTCAACCCCTGGAAACAGTTTTTTTTGGTGGGGGGACTCCTTCTCTGCTTTCAGTTCATCAGTTAAACCAAATTATAGAAATTCTCGAGCGCCGGTTTGGTCTAAGCCCCGGTGCCGAAATCTCCATCGAAATGGATCCAGGCACCTTTGACTTAGAAAAGTTGTATGGTTACGTCCAAGGGGGAATTAATCGCGTTAGTTTAGGCATCCAAGCATTTCAAGACGAATTACTAAGTATGTGTGGGCGAGCGCACAGTTCTGAAGACATTTTTACAGCGATCGACCTGCTGTACCAAGTAGGGGTTTCCGACTTCAGCATCGATCTCATGTCTGGACTGCCCCATCAAACCCTAGATCAATGGCAAAACTCCTTAGAAACCGCCGTCATGCTCACACCTAGCCACATTTCTAGTTACGACTTAATCATCGAACCAGGGACGGCTTTTCATCGCTACTATAAACCGGGAGTGCCTCCCTTTCCCGACGAGCGAAGCACTGCGGATATGTACCGTTTAGCGGTGCAAATTTTAACCGATGCGGGTTATCAACACTATGAAGTCTCCAACTATGCCTTCCCCGGACATCAATGTCGGCATAATCGAGTCTATTGGCAAAACCTGCCCTACTACGGTTTTGGCATGGGTGCCACCAGCTATGTCCAAGGACAAAGGTTTACTAGACCCCGGAAAACTGGTGAATATTTCCAATGGGTCGAACAATTCATTGCCGCTGGGGGAAAAATTGATTGCCCGGAAACTCCCGTTAATGAACGCTTGCTAGAAACTTTAATGCTGGGATTGCGTTTAACCGATGGCATAAATTGTGCCACCCTAGTCGATCGCTTTGGGGAAAATGTACTTCAGCGAATTTGGCCAAGTTTACACCAATACCACCTTAAAGGATGGGTAGAAATCCTCACCTCTGAAGGAATACCGATCGCCTTATCCCCGGAATCCCCATTACCCGCAACCAGTCGCATCCGACTCACGGATCCCGAAGGATTTTTATTCTCCAATACGATTTTGGCGACCCTGTTTCAACAAATGGAATAATCAGGGGCAAGCGGCGTGATTCAAATTACCGAAAATCAGTGATTTCGCTGGCTACAAAACGGTGATTTTGCCATTATTGGCGATCGAAGTAAACTATCTCCAATGTCCCAAGGTATGGCATTGCCCCAACTCACCCATTCATCACTTGCAGTCAACGGCAATGTATGTTATAATAGAAGTTTAACATGACGCCCCCCTGCGAAATATCTTCGTTTGGTTTTCCGCCCGCCGATTATGTTAAGTTTTGTAAATTTTTTGGCTCCATCAACCCCAAAGCAAAAATTTATGCTATATTAGAATCTCAGAGTCAAATTCGGTTGCAGCGTTTGTTCGTGGTATTAATAGGTATGTCCTTTTTAGTATTGGCAGGCTTCTCTCCGAAAACTCAAACACTACAACTCCTTTAATGTCGGAGAGGATCCTATGTCTATTTATGTTGGTAATCTTTCATACCAAGTTACTCAAGAAGACTTGAGCGAAGTTTTTGCTGAATATGGAACCGTGAAACGAGTTCAACTGCCCACAGACCGTGAAACAGGACGGATGCGGGGCTTTGGATTTGTCGAATTGGACAACGAAGCAGAAGAACAAGCCGCCATTGATGCCCTCGATGGCGCCGAGTGGATGGGTCGTGATATAAAAGTGAACAAAGCCAAACCCCGTGAAGACCGGGGTGGTGGCTATAAAGGCGGCGGCAATCGTCGTGGCGGCGGTTACAACCGTGGTCGGATGTAAAGTGTTCATGGTAGTCTTTCAGATCAACTGATCTGATTTCTGATCAACGCAAAAAAGACCCCAGCATTCTTGCTGCGGTCTTTTTTCTTTTCACCAAGGGACAAAACTCATAATCAGCGTCGGCCAGCGCCAACCGGAAAAAACACGACCCGAAGTCCGGCCCGAAATCGGGTTAAGGCGCGAGCGCCGCCAGCCTAGAGTTGCCCAGGAAAAATTATTTTTCGCCAGTAATACTCCAGGCGCCATCCCAATCATCAGCGGGAGGATTCTTGATCAACTTTTGGCACCGTTGCAACAGCAGACCAGCGGCTTGATCTTGGGGAGCAATTTTTCTAACTCTGGCAAACTCACCCATCGCATTGGCAAACTGACGCTTCACATAAAACTCACGACCTCGCTGATAAAGTTCGAGAATCTGCTCCTGAACCGGAGAAAGGGGGTCAGAACGTAGTCCCAAAATTTCATAAATCGGCACTGGAGTCTTATTATTTCGCATCCGAATCACATCGAGTTCTCTCACCCAGACGCGCTCGGCACATTTTTCGTAAGTATTTTTACTCATTACTATATCGCAGCCATACTGCTTGCTCAGACCTTCTAAATAATAAGCAATACTGACCCCTTCACCAATCGCGGTGAATTCCATGCGCTTACTCGCACCATTCTTACCACTCAAAATCAGATCGGAATTAATCCCAATGCCAATTTTAATCGCCTCTTTATTGTCTGCTTGACGACGGTCGTTAAAATGAGCTAAACGCCCGCACATTTGCATCGCTGTTTGTACCGCCACCCAGGCATGATCTTCCAGGGCGGTTGGCGAACCAAATACAGCGACAATTGAATTTCTAATTCCAGCTAATTCTATTTGTTGGTTTAGATTTTGTTTATACTCGTAAACCGCATTAATCATTAACTGAAAATATTCATCAAGCAGATGGGCTACCTCTGATGATTCAAAGTTTTGAATCAAATATTTGTAACCATAAATATCAGAGAACAAAATAGAGCATTCCTTGATTTCGCAACCCAATTTATCAGCATCAAGAGCGGCTTCTTGGGGAATGCTGGACGGGGAAAAATTAACTGACTGGCTATCTACTACCATTGTTCTGTGAAAAAAATCGGCGAAAGACCTTTGATTGTGGGGATGGCCGGTGGAGATTTTGTCTTCTCGGAAAGAGTGGATCTGCTAGATGCGGATGGACAGCCAGCAGCGCAAATCCACAGGCTCCTACCTCAAACATTAAGATCCGGTCATCCCAACTACCATACTATTTTTCTGTGAGCTTCCAGACACCATCCCAATTGTCGTCGGGCGGATTTTCGATGAAATGTAAACACCGTTCCATATGCAAATTGGCGGCTTTATTATTAGCATCAATTTCCAGCACTTTCCCAAACTCAGCCAGGGCTAATTCAAATTCGCGGTTTAAGTAATATTCGCGACCGCGGTGGTAAGCTTCGATCAACTGCTTTTGTTTTGGCTCGAGGTCTTGAGCCAGAGGACCTTCTTTGAGTCCCAATAACTCATAAATTCTCACTGGCTCTGTTTTACCTTTCACCGTAATAAAGTCGAGTTCCCTGACCCAAACCCGATCTTTACAGGCTTCGTAAGTTTTTTCACTGATAACGATCACGCAGCCGTACATTTTGCTGGTGCCTTCCAAACGCGAAGCCAAGTTCACCCCGTCCCCAATAGAGGTTAATTCCATCCGTTTGCTGGAGCCAATATTACCACTGACCACCGCATCGGAATGAACCCCAATCCCAATCGAGAGAGTTTTCTTCCCTTCAGCTTTTCGCTTTTGATTGAACACTTTTAAGCGTTGTCGCATTTCCACAGCGGTTTGCGCTGCACACCACTCGTGGTCTGCCAAGGGTAAGGGGGAACCAAACACCGCCATAATCGCATCCCCAATGTACTTGTCCAGGGTGCCTTTGTATTTAAAGACCGCATCCACCATTGACTCAAAATACTCGTTGAGCATGGCCACCACTTCTTCGGGTTCCATCCCTTCCGTGAGCGTGGTGTAGCTGCGAATATCCGAGAACAGCACTGAGACTTGTTTCTTCTTGCCACCCAAACCCGTATCGCCACTTTGGAGTAAGGCTTCGGCCACTTCCTGGGTCATGTAACGATACATGGTACTCTTGAGCCGTTTTTCATCACTGATGTCATCCATGACCACCAGCGCCCCATAGACATTGGTGGGATCTTTGGCATCGGCGATCGAGTTAATGGACAGGTTGATACTGTGTTGTTCCTCGGAGTTGTGAGAGAGCAAGGTTTGCTCTGGATAATACTGATTTCGGGATTTATCGTCTTTACCGGACAAAGCCTGTTCAAACCACTTGGCAAACTCACCCTCTTTTTCCAGTTTGACAACGTTACAAATGTGCTGTCCTTCTAAGCGGTCTTCCTTGGTAAAACCAAGCAATTGTTTGGCGGTTTCGTTCACAGCAACAATCAGCCCATTTTTATTGGTGGAAATGACGCCATTGCTCAAGCTGCGTAAAATATCCCGTTGCAATTGCTCCTGCTGTCTAACGGTGGCAAACAGTTTGGCATTTTGCAACGCCACTCCTGCCTGGGTGTTAAACGCTTCCATGAATTCCTGGTCAGAACGACTAAAAGAAGCTTTCCAGAAGTCGGGGGCTTCAGGCCAAGTGCTCGGATCGTAGGGAGGATGTTCGTTTTCTTTCTTTTTGTTGACTAATTGGGTGACGCCAATCAACTCGCCATCGGAGTTAAATACTGGCATACAGAGTAAGCTGCAAGTCCGATATTTGGTTTTCTGGTCGGTTTGTTTGGCCGTTTCTGATCCAGGGTGATCGTACAAGTCGAAGGATATGTTCAATGGCTTGCCGTTGGTGGCCACTTGACCGGCAAAACCAGCGTTCCGGGGAATTCTCAGTTCTTGGAGGACTCCACCAATGGGAATTTTTGTCCAGAGTTGATCCTTCTCTTCGTCGATCAGCCAGAGGGTTGAGCGATCGGCGTTCATCAGCTTTTTAGCTTCATCCATAACCCGTTTCAGGGTATCTTCCAGGTCTAAGCTACTCTTACTCAGAGATTGAGTTGCCGACATCAGGGCAGCGGCAGCCCTTTGCCGTTGCGAGGCTTTGCGGAAGGAGCGAGAAGATTCCAAAATCATTAGCACCGATGGGGCGAATTCTTGGAAAACTTTCTCGTCTTCTTCGGTAAAGCCTCTGATATCGATGCGCTCGCTGAGAGGCTGTTCCGGATCGTGAACTTTTTTTAATTTGTTCATCAATTGCACCACAGCCACCAACTCCCCAGGGCTGTTTTCGTCCTGGTTTTTCAGCAAAGGCATACAGAGCATGGTGTAGGTGCGGTATCCGGTCTGTTTGTAAGTTTTTTTGGCTTGCGCCGAGCGCGGATCATCAAAAAAGTCAAAGGGAATATTTACCACTTTTTTGAAAGTGGCTACTTCTCCGGCAATGCCCTGATCCGCAGGAATGCGAATTTCTAGGGATTCCCCGGTATCTCCCTTCGCCACAATTGACCAGAGTTCGTTTTTATCTTCATCTAATAAAAAAATCGTGGTGCGATCAGCCCCAAGTAGTTCACCTGTTTTTAAGGTGATCGAGCGCAACATTTCATTCAGAATTGAGTCAAAACCCTGAGCGTCCAATAGACTGTCCAACATGGACAAGGTTTGATTCACCACCCCCAGTTTGGTTTCAACATCGCTAACAACTTGTTTAAAGTTTTCTTTATTCAGGGGGGCGAGAAACGACTGAAAGGTGCCGTGGGTGGCGACCAGGCCACCACCAGTGGTAGATGCAGCCTGTTCCGAGGCAGGCTTTGCATATGCAGGGGCTTCTACTGATGCTGATTTTTGCTCAAAATGATTGCCGTCAACTTCGGGGTTAACAACAGTGGCTTCAATGGTCACAGTGTGAGCATTGTTTTCCTTGTTGCTGTTGTGAATACGGCGATTCGGAGATGCAGCTGTCATAGCGCTTTAGACCTAGAATCGTCAAAAGGTTTTTCAAGGTAGATTTTAAGTAGCAAGCCTTGATTGACTGACTTTAAAGGATCCAACCCAAATCGATCAAGTGCTAGATGATCCATCGGTACAATTCTTAAAGAAGTCAATGCTTCCATAGCCTACCAGATGCATTGTATTGGTTTTTAGGATAGATGTCAGTGAAATAGCGAGCCAGATCCAGTTTACTGATTATTCTGCGGCAGTGGCGCTCCGGGCTTCTGCTTAGTGTCAGTCTTTTCTGGGACAATGAAACCAGTCATTCTCAACTCAACGAGCGTAGATAAGATCTAGACGCTTTGCTCTGCTGGTATGGGCAAATACTTAAAAAGCAATTACCTTCCCAGACCAGAAGCTTCCCCCCAGATGGTGGTTGTCCCAAAAATCAAGTCCCAGATTAGGCAAAAAATCTTTCCGGGAGTGATTGGCGATTGCCAATGATTTCGTAGAGAAATTGATTATACTTAGTGGGCAAGCGTCTCAATATTAACCAATAATGGTGCTTTTTGTCCATAAATTTTGCTAATTTTTTCTAATTTTATGTAAATAAATTTAGTCAATTTTACTTTGATTAGAAAATTTTTTGGACTCGCTCATCATGTTGCTTGCGTTTTCTGGCATTTTTTGGTTAATATTTGGTCAAAATTCTGCACCGGGGCAGGCTTAACAATTTTTAACGCCAGGATTTGGCGCTGCTGGTGGCGGAATTTTGCCGCCCGGAGGTCAGCTGGCGGCTGATTTATGCCTGCTTTTGTGCAGACGAGGGCAGGAAATGGTTCTTAATGTTTGTTAATATTTGGTGTCAGAGAATTTTTTGATGTCAGGGAAAAATGGTCAGGGTCAAGTTTTCCACATTGGCAATTATGGCGCAGGTAAATTTTTATATTATTTACGAAATTATTTACGAAAATTTATGCAACAATAAGTATTTATATTGTAGGCTGGGCAAAAGTCAACACTGAGGAAAGAGTAAAGAGGATGGAGTAAAGAGGAAAGAGGGTGTAGGGTGTAGGGGGTAGGGTGTAGGGTGTAGGGGGAAGAGGAAAGAGGAAAGAGGAAAGATATTCTCTCTTCTCTTTTCTCTCTTCTCTTTTCTCTCTTCTCGAACCTCTCTTCATAGTGGCCCACTCGCAGAATGTTAGGGGCTGTTGATGAAACGCTTGTAAATTGTATTAGCTTCAGGATGCGAATTAGCCATCGGCGGTGGTATTTCACAGAAAAATCACGCAGAAGAAACCGGATGATTGCGTTTATTTTGACGGATTTGTTCTGCTTGGCTGAGGAGAGATTCAGCAAAAGCGATCGCCTCTCCCGCCGACTTACCACCGGCAAGTTGGGCTAATTCTTCCCGACGTTGGTGATTGGCTAAGGGCTGAACTCGTACTACAGTCCGCTGTCCATTGTCATTGTCTGAATCATCCCCTGGGTAATCTACGGAATCAGCGGTGATGATTTGTTTACGGACATGAAAATGATGATCTGCCATTGCGGCAACAATGGGTTGGTGGGTGACAAATAAAACTTGATGCCGATGACTGAGTTGGTGCAGTTTTTCCGCGATCGCCTGGGCAACTCTGCCGGAAACGCCGACATCAATTTCATCAAATACCAAGGTTGAGGGTGTCTCTACATCGATAAAGCAAGCTTTTAGGGCTAAGAGAAAACGACTCATTTCACCCCCAGAGGCGGTTTCACTCAAGGGTTGCAAAGGTTCCCCTGGATTGGGACTAAATAAAAAAGTAATCTGATCAGCGCCGGTACTGGTAGGGGCGATCGCTGTAATCTCCACTTCAAAGCGGACTTGATCCATTGCCAAGGGTCGGAGTTCTTCCAAGAGGCGATCGCCGAGTTTTTTCGCCGCCACTCGACGCAATTCGGTTAACTGGCTACAACGATTTTTCAGTTCCTGGTAAGCTTGTTCATAGACTTGCTCTAATTTTTCTAAAGAGTCTTCCCCACTGGTGATTGCCGCGAGTTCTGTTTGAATGCGGTGGTAATAGGCGATCGCTTCTGACAAGCTGGGGCCATACTTGCGGCAAATCTTTTTCAGTTGATTAATTCGCTGTTCCACTTCTTCGAGACGGTCGGGATCCGCTTCCAAACTAGCACTATAGCGACTCATTTGCCGTCCCGCTTCCACCACATCGGTTAAGGCTTCTTTCACTAAATCCAAAACCGATTGTAATTCGGCATCATATTGCACCATATCGGCAATCATGGACTCCACTTGACCGAGGAGATCCGCTGCGGCTTCCGACCCGTGATCGTTTTGGTAAAGTGCTTGATAAACTTGATAGCTTTGTTGTTGCAGTTCCACCACATGACTGAGACGCTGGCGTTCTTGTTCAAGCTGGTGCAATTCTTCGGGATCGGTTAAAGCAGCTTCACTGAGTTCTCTGACTTGATACTGCAAGATATCTAACCGTTGTAACCGTTGTTGTTCTGATTTGCGCCGATTTTCTAAGGTTTCTTGACATTTGCTATAATGGGTGAATGCCATGGCGACCGCTTGCCGTTGTTGAATTAATTCGGCACCCCCAAAAGCATCCAGCCAGTCTCGTTGTTTGGCGGGTTGTCCCAGTTGCACGGTTTGACCTTGGGCGGTAATTTCCACGAGGCGATCGCGCAAGGAATCCATCATTTTTCGATTCACTAAAATGCCGTTGAGTCGAGAACGACTCCGCATGGCGCCAGTTCGATTCATACTCAGGTCCCGACTCGCTACCAACCACTTGCCATCTAGGGGATCGATTTCCTGTTCTCGTAACCATTCAGCGACCAAGGGTGTCACCGCAAAAGTCGCTTCCACGAGCGATCGCTCCGTACCCGTGCGAATCATGCGTCCGCTAACTTTCCCCGCTAACGCTACATCCACCGCATCCAAAATAATTGATTTACCAGCGCCAGTTTCCCCGGTTAGGACATTAAGACCTTGACCAAATTCTAATTCCAGATGGTCAACTAAAGCAAAGTTTTCAATTCGCAGGGACAGCAACATTAGATTTTTATTTAAGAGTAAAGGTGTAATGTTAGAAGTTAAAGAAAATCCCATTAAAATGCGTCCATTTCAGACAAATTGGGCTGAGGTTTGATTTAGCTCCATTTTCCGGCTGGCTTAATTTATGGTTCAATTTTTTTACCAGAAAAAATCTACGAGAAAAAGTTCCGAAAAAAGGTTTTAAAACCAGGTTTATCACTGAAATCATGGCAAGAAACCTGGTTTTAAATTGATGTTTATGCTAAAAACAAAATTATCAGATAAACTTGGAAAAACCGGGGAAAATGGACAATTTAATCAAACCTTAAACAATCAAAAACAACCAATAGTTAATCTCCTGGAAAAATGGGTTAATTATCTGCCAGATCCGCAGCTTCATCATCGGGACAAAACTCTAAACGGAGTAGAATCTTGCCTCGGCGCCATTGCTTGCCGGGGCTGAGAACTTCACATTCGATCCCCTCAGAAAATAGACTTTCTTCTTCTAATTTACTATGAAGAATTGTCATAAATTCACTAACTTTGAAAGTGCATTGAAACATTAAGCTGCTACCACTGGTAGAAATCACATCTGATTCATGGAGTGCTTCAAATTTGTCTGCCATCATCATCTCCTTTATGGACTTATTTTTTCAAATTGACTGGGATTGGTTGTTGGTTGGAATGTAGTTGCTTATTCGTGATTAGCCAGAATTTTTGTTAGTAATATAACCTCCAAAAAAATCCCAACCAACAAATAACAAACAACCAACAACCAACAACCAACAGCCAATAAACTTTAGAAAAACCAACCGTAAGAGTGCAAACCTTTGCCCAAAAGATTGACCCCAAGATAGCAGATCCAAACGACCACAAAACCAGTGGCAGCTAAAATAGCTGGACGGCGACCTTGCCAACCCCGGGTAATCCGGGCATGAAGATAGGCGGCGAATACCAACCAGGTAATCAGCGCCCAAGTTTCTTTGGGATCCCAACTCCAGTAGGTGCCCCAAGCTTCATTCGCCCAAACTGCCCCGGCAATAATGCCAATGGTCAGCAGGGGAAATCCCAGACCAATGATCCGATAACTAATGTTATCCAAGGTTTCCGCAAGGCTGAGACGTTGCGGAGAGAGGGTGGTGGCTTCTGGGAATTGTCCGGCGGTTTTCACCTGCCTGGGTTCCAGGAGTGCCACGGTGGAGGAATTTCCTGGGCTGCCATTCTGGGTAAATCCGGCAACTTCGGCGGTGGTGGTAGGGCTAAATTGATTGATGACTAAGGCGTCAGCCTTTAGTTGTAAGCGATTTTCTGAGTTGCGGTAGGCGCCGTTACCAATGGAACTGCCTCGGAGTTCCACCGCTTGTCCGCGAGTGACAATTAGGAAGGCGATCGCCAATACCGCACCCACCATCAGGGTGGAATAACTCAGCATCATCACGCTGACGTGCATCATCAGCCAATTGGATTTCAGGGCGGGAACCAGGGGTTCGGCGGATTGCATTTGTGGGGGCAAGGTTAAAGCGGCAAAAGCGGTAATTCCCATGGCCACGGGTGCGGTAGCCACTCCCACCAACCGGCTGCGGCTCATATTTTCCGCAATCAAATGCATGGTGGTAATGCCCCAAGCCAGGAAAAAGAGGGATTCATACAAGTTACTCAAGGGAAAGTAACCGGCTTCAATCCAACGGGCACCGAGTAAGGTGGCCATGCAGAGGTTGGCGATCGCCATGCCACTGGTTGCCAAACCCCAGAGCAAAGGAATCCCCGGAAAGGCAGCACCCACCCAATAAAGCATCATCGTCACTAGCAATACGGCAAATGCTGCATTGTCCAGATAATTCTGGAGTAACACCAAATTCATAAAAATTTCACCCCTTCAATGATTTACCGTTAATTTTTCAGTTCCTTATATGGTATCGATTCTTGAGTTGTCCGCATCATCAGATTTATTGGTTATTTGTCATTAGTTATTGAAAGAATCCCTACCCAACAACGAACAACCACCAACCACCAACCACCAACCACCAACAACTACTGAGCTTTCGCGGGAGGTAAAGGCGCCGGTGTCCCAGCAGTTTTCAGCCGGACAAAAATCTCATACTGGGCGGTTCGAGGACTCGTCGCCGCCGCTGTCACCCCAATAGAACGAATGCCGTTGACGATAGTTTTTTGGTCAGGAGGCAGTCTCAGCCAACTGGGAGGGTTTTGGTTAACGATCCGTTCCACATCAATGAAGAATTGACCATTGTTCGGAGATAACTGGCTGGGAACCGCTTGTTGGAACTGCGGATTCATCCCTAGGGGATTGCTAGGTTTGGGGACAAATGTGGGACTCAGGGGGGCTCCAAAGGTTAAAAAGGCCAAGTCACCATCAAGCCAGCCGCGGGTGATTTGTAAAGCGCCATATTCTGAGGTCCAATTCACGACGGGTTGTTCGCCAATTTTTCCTGGTTCGATTTTAAAGTTATATTCTTCAGCCATTACCTGATCGATCTGAGTGAGAATGGTTTCTGCCGCACGGCGATCGCTTGCTTTGACTATAAACACTAGGGCTGCCTGAAACGAGGAAACGTCATTGCTTTGGCCGACGGGAATTAAGCCCAGGGCGAATTCCCCCGCCATCCAACTCAATAAATCTTTCTCTAAATCTAATTTGGTGGTATTTTTAATCGCCGTGGTAAACCAGTCAGGGTCGAGCGGTGCCAGGGGATTAGTCCTTGCTCCTTGGGTATAGTCTTGCCACAATTGTTGTAAATTTACCCCAGAAACGACCATTGAGGTTTCTGATGGTAGGCGGTTGAGGATGTTATCCCCTGGTTTGGGAATAAGATATTTGCGATCGCTGTCTGCTTTCAGCCACGCGACGCTGTGAAACCGGATGCCTTCCGACTCCAGCATGATATTGGCGGCCATCCCCTGTTGTTGCTGCAAAGAAGCTAAACTCTGGGGATTGGCGGATTGATCTAATCGCAACGCAGTGACAGCGGCGGCAACGGGTATATTCACATAAAATTGAGCAAATGCTCTGGACTGGTCTAAGGTTCTCCAAGCTTGATTAAAGCCCGATCGATCCCGCAGAGAATTTCCTTTTTTATAAGCGTCAATGGTGCGATTAATCGCCTCTGAACTATTGGCGATCGCTAAATATTTGCCATCAATCACAGTAATTGAGTAATTTTCCGGGATGCGGTCAACGGTTTCTTTAATCTCAACTCCTTGATAAGTCCGGTCAACCCACTGAATTTGATTCACAGATTTCGGAGAGGCTAGAAATTCTTTAGCCCGCGCCGCATTAGCGATCGGCAGCAGCATCACCACCGGTTGTTGCACTGAACTTGCCGCTGGCGATGGTGGGGTCGATTCGTTTTCCTTTTCCTTTTCCGTCAAATTAAGACCCGGTGGCGGCAAAAAACCAATGGTAATTTCTCTGCCGACCCAAGGCTGCACATCTTCAGCATAGTTATAGCCGTTGGCGGTCAAAAAGCGATCGCGCAGTTCGGCCAATTTCCCATCAAATAGTTTTTGACTTTCTGGAGTGCCAAACTGACGGAGTTTCGTCCATTCCCGCTCATCGCTAGTGACAGAAATCGCCATCAAAGTATTCTCAGGCAATAATTCACTTCCCCTTGGACCAAATCCTTGGGATTGTTTGTTCGTAATCCCCCAAAATGTGGCAACTCCGCCAATGACCACCAGGGTAGCAGCCCCGGCAGCAATCATTATATTTCGTTTATCTTGTGAAATCATCACTTTCCTTCTCGGTTCAGGCTCAATTGCAAGTCGTGAAATAGCTTTGCTTTATGTTCTCAGGGATCGCATCCTTAAATTATGGCCGTCACGGGAGTTGACAGAGAAATCATCCGCCGATCTACCGGCCTATATAAGGTATCTCGTTGTTGAGGCTGACGACCAATTGAAGCGATCGCCGCTTGTAAAGTTTCTGGTTCCAGACAAGTTCCCCCCATTGCCCCGGCCATCGTTGTAATATGTTCTTCCATCAAAGTGCCGCCAATATCATTACACCCCCAATTCAGTGCTTCCGTTGCCCCCGCTAAACCCAGTTTCACCCAACTGGGCTGATGATTGGGAATCCAATCACCCAGAAACATGCGGGCAACCGCCGTTAGGTGTAACGTATCCGCTAAAACAGGCTGGTCACGACCAACCCGACGCCGCAAAAAGGCTGGGGCTTCCTGTCCCACAAAAGGCAGCAAGATAAACTCCGTAATTCGCGCCGGGTAATTTCTTTCTATTGCCCTTTGTTGGAGCGATCGCAACTGGGCCAAATGGCTAACTTGCTGTTCTGGGGTTTCAATATGTCCACAAAGCATCGTACTGGTAGTGGGCATTCCCAAGCGATGGGCTGTACCCACAATCTCTAACCAAGTCTGGCTATTCAACTTTTCGGGACAAATCACCTGTCTGACGCGATCGTCGAGCACCTCTGCCGCAGTTCCAGGCATCGAACCCACCCCCGCATCTCGCAAAGCGCCAATCACCTGCTCATAAGTCAAACCATCCTCCCTAGCAATAAACTGCACTTCCTGGGGGGAAAAAGCATGGATATGTAAATCAGGAAAGCGATTTTTAATCGTTTGGACTAACTTAATGTAATAAGGTAAACTAGCGCCGCCAACCTTCGCCGCCGGATTTAACCCCCCTTGCATACAGATTTCCGTTGCCCCTCGCCTGACCCCTTCTGCCGCCTTTTGCTCGATTTGTTCCCAATCTAGCCAAAAAGCACCGGCTTCTCCCGCATCCCGCCGAAAAGCACAAAAGCTGCAATGTTGTTCACAGATATTGGTAAAATTGACATTCCGGTTAATCACATAAGTTACCACATCTCCGACTTGCTGGCGTCTTAGTTGATTAGCCGTTTCTTGAATCATCAAGCGCACCGATGAATCCGTTACCTTGAGCAATTGCACTGCGGCGGCCTCAGATAACTCATTACCAGCCCGTATCTTCTCAAGAAGTTGCTCAACAGTTGTATTAGTCATGTATTAGTCACAGTTCGCAATTAGGTGTAAGTCACTGGTTCTATTTTGACATTTTTTGGGTAAATTAATCTAACAGTTATTTATCTTTTTTTATTCCTTAGCCTATCAGTAAATCAACGACTATCCAGGGTTTCCTGATTTGTGAAAATCGGTATTCGACCAATCGGGGTTACTGAATTCATCTATCTTATGATTCAGCGGAAACATCCAATCCGAGAGGTTGAATTGAATTGGGGGCGTGAAACTAAGAACAACCAAGGGTCAGCGCTTATATAAGCGCTTATATAAAATAAAAATTTCACATTTATAGAACTTGCAAGCGCCAATCATCGTCAATTATCCTAAATCATCCTAAATCATCCTCAAGATTTATTTCAACAAACAATGGAACCATTAAAAATGTCCGCTCAGGCATCTAACAATCAAGCATCTAACAATCAAGCATCTGACAATCAAGCATCTAACACTCAAGCATCTAACACTCAAGCATCTAACACGATATCCGCTCATCAGCCTCCCAAAATCTCCGTGGTTGTTCCCATTTACAATGAGGTAGACAGCATCCCCAGACTAATTGATGCCATATCCTCCACCCTAAAACCGACGAACATCACTTATGAAATTATTTGTGTGGATGATGGCTCAGAAGATGGCTCTAGAAAGCTGCTGAAAGAACTCGCCGAACAAAGAACCGATCTCCGAGCGGTTTTTTTACGACGCAACTATGGACAAACTCCAGCAATGGCGGCTGGATTTGAATATGCTAGAGGCGAAATTATTGTCACAATGGATGGGGATTTGCAAAACGATCCCACAGATATTCCCAGAGCGATCGCCAAACTAGAAGAAGGCTATGATTTAGTCAGTGGTTGGCGGCAAAAAAGACAAGATGACGCCTTAACCAGACTCTTGCCTTCCAAAATTGCCAACTGGCTAATTGGGCAAGTCACCGGAGTTCAATTACACGACTATGGCTGCTCCCTAAAAGCTTACCGTAGTGAAATTGTTAGCGAGCTTAACCTTTACGGGGAATTACATCGGTTTTTGCCCGTATTAGCCTTTATTGAAGGTGCCAGAATTACGGAAATTCCCGTATTACATCATCCGCGACAGTATGGCACCAGCAAGTATGGACTCAGCCGAACTTTCCGGGTGATCATGGATTTAATGACCATCTTTTTTATGAAGAAGTTTTTAACCCGACCCATGCACGTCTTTGGTTTGTTTGGCATTATATCCATGTTTTTGGGTACGGCATTAGGTATGTATTTAACTTTCCTAAAACTCGGTTTAGGACAAGCAATTGGTCAAAGACCTTTGCTGATGTTGGCAGTGCTTTTAGTGCTCACCGGAGTGCAGTTATTTTGTTTTGGAATATTATCAGAATTGATGATGCGAACTTACCATGAATCTCAAAATCGTCCGATTTATCGAGTTCGTGAAGTTGTTGAGTCAAAAGTGAAAAATTATCCCGCAGAAACTTAGAAAAATTTCTAATTTTCTGCTTTCAGCGATGAAATTCTGTTGGCTATCAACAAGGATTAGGGGCGCCCTGCTTGCGCCCAAATTAACCTGGCAATTGTAGCCATAACTTTTGATAATCTGGATATAATTTTAGCAAAATTTTATCGCCAATCTGACATATAAATCAATATTTTAGATAAATTTAGCCGGTTTTAATTGGCGCCCATAAAAATATTCATCTGTCATTGTCTTTGGTTATTTATTATTTACTGGCTGCGGCTTTCTTGTACGGTCTCTTGTACGGTCAAAGTATAGCGTCCCCGTCCCTGACTATTTACCGTATTGGCTAAAATTCGATATTTGCCAGTGCTGGGTAAAGTAATCCGAATCGTGGAATTAGTGGTTTGAGAATTGCGATAGTCGTTTTCTTCTAGGGCTCGACCGTCGGGACCGATTAAGACTAAATAAGTATCAAACTCATCACTATCCATGTTAATCGCGATCGCTTGACCGGCACGACCTTCAAATTGATAATCATCATATAAACTGCCATCAGAAGGGATAACTGCATCACCCACGGTGAGTTCTTCTTCTACTCGCAAAATCCACTGGTTGCCAATGGTATTCGCTGATAAACGATATCTGCCAAATTCTTGCCCTTGAGCGGAATTTGCCAGTAAAATATAAGTCCCATTTTCCGGTAATGTCACCCGGATTTTGGCATCGCGGTTCTGCCCACTATCATCGTCTTGAGCCAGTTCTTTTCCGGTGGGATCGAGTAAGATTAAATAGCTATCAATCTCATTACTACTCATTTCCAGAATGACTTCTTGACCCGCTTTTCCTTCAAATGTATAAATATCAAAAAAGCTATTATCGACTGGTAAAACATTCGCATCTTGGCTCAGGCTTCGAGAAATCGGTGGCTGATTGAGGACTAGGGTTTCCGGCGGTTTCAGCGTCCGGGGCTGTGGCCGCCGCTGGGCGATTGACGGGACATTTCCCTCTCTGACTGCGGTTAAAAAAGGCTGAATCCGGTCAGTAGAAATCGCAAAGCCAATACCAATATTTCCGGTATTTTCTCTGGTGGTGAAAATAGCCGTGTTTACGCCAATTAATTCACCGCGAGAGTTGAGTAATGGCCCGCCAGAGTTCCCCGGATTGATCGCGGCGTCGGTTTGAATTAAACCTCTTTGTTGGTCAACTCGACTAATAATTCCCGTGGTAAAAGTTCCCTGAAGACCGAAGGGATTGCCGATCGCAAATGCTCTTTGTCCCACTCGGACCTCGTTGGGATTGGCAATAGGAATTGTGGGCAAATTATTTTGATCCCGAATTTTCAGCACCGCTAGGTCTAAGCCCCGCTCGGCGATCGCAATAATATCCGCTCTAAACCGTCGGCGATCGGCCATCACCACTGTGACAACATTGGTTCTCGCACTGGCAATAACGTGAGCATTAGTTAATACCAAGCCATCTGGGGTAATAATAGTGCCACTGCCTCGCGATCCACTGACGGAAATAGAAACCACCGCAGGACTGGCTTTTTCATATACTTCTATGTTGGTGATTTCATCACTGTTTTGAGCCTGAGCAGGCAGGAGGCGAAACGGTTCCTTTAAGGGAATCGCACCTGTTGTAATTGCTGCCGCTAACATTACGGATGTTGTTAAACCTAAAATCTGAGCATAGGAAGTCATAACTACATGATAAAAAGTGTTTAATTTTTTTGTTGTTTGTTGTTTGTTGTTTGTTGTTTGTTGTTTGTTGGTTGTTGTTTGTTGGTCGGGGTGTAATTGATAATTGATAATTGATAATTGATAATTTATGATTTTTTTAGCTATTAATTGTCAATTGTCAATTATCAATTGTTAATTGTTCCCCTCCGCCCCTCTGCTCCTGAAGCCCCTCTGCCCCTCCGCTCCTCACCACCACCAGCCGCTCACCGAGGATCCATTGGCACATTTAAAGGTTTACCAGACTGGTCATAGACTAAAATATCCCATTGGCCATTGGCACTGGATTCAAAGGCAATGGTGCTGCCATCGGCGCTAATGGTGGGATGACGCACTTGGGCAGCGAGGTTGGCGGTGAGGTTTCTTAGTTGACGAGTTTCGCGATCGTACAAATAGATGTCAGTGTTGTCTTGTTGAATGCGAGTAAATACAATATAACGTCCGTCTTGAGAAACCCCAGGGTCAGAGGCGATCGCATCTAGGCTATTTAATCCTGGTAAATCAACCAACCGCCGACTTAATCCATCAAACAGATAAATATCTTGGCGTCCCAAGCGGTCAGAGGCAAAGACAATATAACGTCCTGCCACTTGGGGGCTGAGTTCATCGAATTGCGAATTTAGTCCGCGTCCCCCAGCATCATAGGGAAAATTGAGCATTCGGGGATAGATAGTGCAACTGCTTAAGATAGTTGCGCTCGCGGGGGTAAGAAGGAATTTAAGGATTTTGGCGAATTTCATGGCAGGGGGGCTTTCGGAGCAGGGGGGCTTTCGGAGCGGAGGGGCTTTCGGAGCGGAGGGGCTTTCGGAGCGGAGGGGCTTTCGGGGCGAATTAATAACAAACAACCAACAACTAACAACCAACAACTAACAACCAACAACCAACAACAAATTTATGGAGTTAAAGAGGGGCCAAGGGGTACACCATCGAGTAAATCTAGTTCTATATTTGGGCCTCGGTCAATTACCCCAATATCCCACTGACCGCGTAATCCATTTTCAAATACAATATACCGACCATCGGGACTAATCCGAGGGTTGCGGATGCTGCCTTGATAGGCTTCATAGATAATGCGAGATTGCCGAATTAAGCGATCGTAAACCACGAGCGCCGGTCTGCCTTGGTCACTGGTGAGAAAAGTAATATAACGAGCAGTGTTACTGACACTGGGTCGAGAGGCGATCGCTCCGGGCTGATTTAAACCCGGTAAATCTACAAATTGTCTTTCTTGTAAATCATACAACCACACATTATGACTACCACTGCGATTAGAAACAAAGGCTAAAAAACGACCATCCGCACTTAAAGCGGGATGTTGTTCTGTCGCCCGACTATTTAAAGAAGTTGGGCCAATCGGCACTGTAGTAGAAGTACAGCCACCAATCAACCCCGCGATACTTATCGTGAAGCTGACATTCAGCCAATACCAAATTTTTTGGAGCGCACGAATTTTTTTCACGTTCAGGTTAGACGATGAATAATAGAACCGAACGATATCGGATTATTTATTAGGATTATTTATTAGTTTTGACTTTGAATTTATAGAAAATTTCAACCACTGATTAGCCTCTGGTCAATCTTGTTTAATTATTTTGTTTAATTATTTTAAATTGACGCAAAAAATAGAAACTGGGGAAATGTTTCGTTAATTCCGCTCGCAGTTAATTCCGCTCGCACTTATCGCCTGGGATATATTTTTAGGCAATACCAACAAAGGTATCAAAGGATAAACATCCAGGATAAACATCGTTGGCAATCGTTGGCAAAATTTATTAATTTTGCCGGTTTTTCCCCAGATTTCTGAACTCACATCTATTTAGGCGATCGCCCGGTTAATTGTCAAATTGTCCAGCATTATCACCCTCATCATCCCGTCGGGGATCGATGGGCTGATAATCCACATAATCCGTGGGGGTCGGATCGACATCCGCTTCAAAATCCCGGCGATTAATCGGGGGTTCTTCCTGCGGACGAGGTTTTCGGCGTCTTGACGGCTCCTCTGGTCCGGGACTCGCCGTAGTAGAAGGACGACGGGAATAATAGGAAGTATCATCGGTTTCTACAGAAGCTTGCCATTCCTCTGTTCGGGGATTCATCGCTGGATCCGATGGTGGCCGACGGCGGGGTTGACGATCCGAGCTAGTGGGGCGATCGTAGTCACTACTAGGTCGTCTAGCACTGCTGGTGCGGCTATAAGAAGATCGTCTGGGTACATCGTCTTCATAATATGAACTGCGAGACGGACGAGCCTCCTGGCTACCCCGAATGCGACGGCGAGTAATTGCCACTTCCGCATCGTAGGGTTCAATTTGATCCAATTCCGCATCGACTCGGTAAACATCGCTCACCGGACGGCGTTCATCAACAATGGGAGCTTGTCGTCTAGCTTGGGCAGTCGTCACTCCCCGTAAACGAATATTTTCCAAAGCAAAGAAAATCGCCGATCCACCCAGCAGAATTTGCCCAAACTGCATAATTGGATCAAAACGCCATCCATAAAAGAACAAAATCCCGCCACAGAGTAAAGCCACCGCAGCAAAAAACAGATCGTAATCTCGCGAGAGTTCTGGGCGCCAAGACCTGACGGCGTACAGCCCTACCCCGCCGATCGCCAAGGCAATGCCCACGATACTCGCTAAGTTAAGACTAAAATTTACCATTGTTTCTCTCCTGTACTTGTCATATCTTAGCGAGTGCCTGCTCAAATCAGAAACCCTTTCAGAAATCCCTAGCCGTTATGCAACTTCATGTTCACAATTGCACCATCAGTTTGACCACAAGATCCAGAAAACCTCAGACTAAGAGGCTTTGGGCAACAGAGCATGATGACGCTACCCAAATAATCTAGCTGAGGTTTCTCAAGGCTGTACCAGATTTAAAACCGGCGCTCAATTTTATCTTTTTGGCTGAGAAAGATTAAGGCCGCCGTTGTGGGGATTACCACAATCACCGTGCCCCAAAGCAGACTCCAGAAAAAATTGGCCAATGAAGGTGTCATAGTTATTGATTCCTTAAGAAAACGATTGATTTTTTTTAATTTTAATTGAATGTTGTTCCATTGAGAAGTTTCTCTTACAGGACTTTTGCTGTTAGTTGTTGGTTGTTATTTGTTGCTTGTTATTTATTAATTAATAATTATTTGTTATTAGTTATTGGTTCTTTGTTGCCGCTCCGAAAGCCCCTCCACTCCTCCACCCCTTGGCCGCTAAATAACAAATAACCAACTACCAACAAATAACAAGGAAATATCCCTGCCCAACAACCAACAACCAATTTCATAAACGACTGAGTTCGATCGTATAATTTTTAACAAGACTTAAAAGCTGCGGAAAAAACTATGACACCTGTAACAATAACTGGCTTAATCCTGGGAATTTTGTTCGCCCTGATGACCCTATTATTTATTTTTCGGATTGTGTTAACTTGGTATCCTCAAATTGATTTAAATCAGTTTCCTTTTAGTTTGGTGGCTTGGCCAACGGAACCTTTTTTGGCGCCAACAAGAAAAATTATTCCCCCTTTAGGTGGTGTGGATATTAGTCCAGTCATTTGGGTGGGAATTTTTAGCTTGTTACGAGAATTTCTGGTCGGTCAACAAGGGCTGATTACGATGATGCACTAACAGGAATTACCTATTAATGCTATATTTATAAATTAGACATCTGGCAAAAGAAAACAAGAAGCGATCGCCCATTCATTTACTTTTAGAGCAAGGGTCATGTCCGTGCTACTGTTCCACTTCATAGAAAGCTTGGTAATGGTGCGATCGCCATCCCACTCCTCCCTTGTTGATTGTTCAACCTAAAATAAACTGCCCTGACATTTTCTCACTAGGATAGATAGCAGTGAGCGAATTATGAGCGAAGCGATAGCGGTTCTAGACATAAAAAAATACATAAAAAAATCCCTCAAGCTTATAAATAAAGCTTTAGGGAGAATGCGGATAGCGAGAATCGAACTCGCAAGGGTTTCCCCACACGCCCCTCAAGCGTGCGTGTCTACCAATTCCACCACATCCGCATGGCTTATATACTATATCACATTAGCTCAGTATAACGCAAGACTTTTTCTGAAAAAAATCTTAACTATTTCGTTCACCCCTGCTGAAGCTCCGTCCGCTCCGTCCGCTCCGTCCGCTCCCCTGCCATGATACGATAATCAGTCTGGCACTTTTATGAGCGAGGGGACAGTTACTAAATGAAATTTGACAAAATTCTCATCGCCAATCGAGGAGAAATTGCGCTGCGGATTCTTCGCAGTTGTGAGGAAATGGGAATTGCTACGGTTGCCGTTCACTCCACCATCGACCGTCAAGCGCTGCACGTTCAACTGGCGGATGAAGCAATTTGCATCGGTGAACCACCCAGTAGTAAAAGCTATCTCAACATTCCCAATATTATTGCCGCCGCCTTAACCCATAACGTTTCGGCGATTCACCCTGGCTATGGCTTTTTGGCCGAAAATGCCCGGTTTGCGGAAATTTGCGCCGATCACCAAATTGCCTTTATTGGTCCTACTCCTGAAGCGATTATGGCAATGGGCGATAAATCCAACGCCAAGAAAACCATGCAAAAAGCCGGAATTCCCACGGTTCCCGGTAGTCAGGGGTTACTCACGGATCTGGCGGAAGCGGAAGAACTGGCAAAAAGCATTGGTTATCCAGTCATGCTGAAAGCAACCGCTGGGGGTGGTGGTCGAGGAATGCGTTTAGTCAAGTCTCCCGCCGAACTGGGTAAGTTATTTGCCGCCGCCCAAGGGGAAGCCCAAGCAGCGTTTGGCAATCCTGGGCTTTATATGGAAAAGTTTATCGATCGCCCTCGTCATATTGAATTTCAAATCCTCGCTGATAACTACGGCAATGTCATACACCTGGGAGAACGGGACTGTTCCATTCAGCGCCGACATCAGAAACTCCTGGAAGAAGCCCCTAGTCCAGCGTTAACGCCAAAATTAAGGCAAAAAATGGGTCAGGCAGCGGTATTAGCGGCCAAATCTATTGGATATACAGGCGCTGGTACAGTGGAATTTCTCTTAGATAATTCCGGTAATTTTTATTTTATGGAAATGAATACTCGGATTCAAGTAGAACACCCAGTTACAGAAGTAATTTCTGGATTTGATTTAATTGCCGAACAAATTCGCATTGCCCAAGGGGAAGAATTACAGGTTACTCAAGACCAAGTAAACCTGACAGGTCATGCGATCGAATGTCGGATTAATGCCGAAGATCCCGAGCGCAACTTCCGCCCCCATCCGGGAAGAATCACCGGTTTTTTACCACCGGGAGGGCCAGGAGTACGTTGGGATTCTCACGTTTACACCGACTATGAAATCCCCCCTTATTATGACTCCTTAATTGCCAAATTAATTGTCTGGGCACCCGATCGCCCTGCCGCAATTAAACGGATGAAACGCGCCTTAAGAGAATGTGCCATTACTGGATTGCCCACAACCATTACATTTCATCAAAAAATTCTCGAAGATCCAGATTTTTTAGCGGGAGAAGTAAACACTAGCTTTGTGGAAAACATGATGAATAAAAATTAAGTTATTGCCATAATAAATACCATAATTCACCGAATTGTATAATTAATTGATCACCCGATATTTTTCTGATAGTTATTTGAATTAATCTTGTTAAAAAATCGGGGCATATTAGGGGCGCAAGCATTGCGCCTCTACAGCATTTTATCAATCACAATTAAAACGACTGTATTTATTAATTTTATTAATTTATTATATTTTTTATAAGCTATAACTTTCGTTGTCTCCTTTCTTTATCTCCAATGTTTTTGCCAAAAACAGGTAACAGACATCTGGCAAAAAAATAATTATCTTCACCGACTTAGCGAAAGATTCTGAAAATCTGCCATAACCGAATCTTATATTTTAAAACCCAAGATACTATTATAGCATAAAGTTAGTCAATAATAGGTCTATTGTCAAAATACCCTAAAATATCCGGATTTGGCAGATTAGTCCCCATAAGTCCCTGCTGATTGTGTCGGCAGATTTTCTAATTATCTGTGCGCTCCTCTGATTTACCTAGTGGCAACGGCGAGCGCGACTCTACAGCAAGTCGAAAAGGGGCATGGTAATAGGCGATCGGGCTTGAGGTGCTTGTGTAGGTCAGCAAATATATGTTTAATTCCCGAATCAAGTCAATCCTCTAGACGAAACATCCGCAATCGATCTAAAGTCTACTTAGGCATCAATATTTGGGATTGGCTTAATTCATAGCCCACCCAATGACCAGGATTGTGCTGTCCTTTAGGGCGATGTGGCCCGGAAAGACGACTGAAGTTATAATAACTAAGCGAGTGCATGCCAATCGGTGATTTTTGTTGTAGTATGAGCGTAGCGTCTACTCGATAAGCAAAAATCTTGTAGAATTAAGCTTTTGCATAAAATCCGGTAATTTCCGGTAATAGTCGGAAATTACTCCCCAAAAGAGATGCAAGATGCAAGTCCAGGATTAGACCTACGTTAAGGGGGTGATGACACCTACAGGTGAGCGCCAGCCTGTTGCTAGTAGCGTCTATCTTGAAGGAACGAGATGAGTGGATTTGTCAGCTCGAGTGAGCTAGACGTAAAAAGCCTCTTTAACATGACCGAGGCAAACATTACCCCATCTAGACCTCATCTGGAAGATTGCTTAAATGCATGCATTACCAAAATTACGCGTTTACCAAAATTACGCGCAAACGCAGGTTAAGCGCCTCAGTGCGTTATCACCTGACAAAAGCTAATGGTTCTTGCTAGAATCTATCCAAGTAGACCGTTAATTTCTCGATAAAAAAGGTGTGAGGACAAGAAGGAAAATGTCTAAAATCCTATGGAATTCTCTGCTGGTTAGCCCAGCACTGCTAGGGGCAACCTTATTAGTCTCATCTTCAGCTTATGCTGTTGGTGAAGCCCAGTCCAACTTAGGAAAAACTGAAGCGGGCGAAACTCAAACCTCTCAAGTGCAACCAGTAACATCTGTGTTTGCCTCCGAGGTAAATTTCCCCAGCCAACCAGAAATCATCGCTCAGGCTACTGAGTCCCGCTCCAACGAGCAAAACGTCATCCAAAGACTGAATCAGTACAGCCGAGAAGGTTCTGCGAATACTTCAGCCGGTCAGCTTACTTCCGTATCTCAGTTATCGGACGTCAAACCCACCGACTGGGCATTCCAAGCGCTACAGAACCTAGTGGAACGCTACGGTTGTATTGCCGGTTATCCTGATGGCACCTTCCGAGGAAATCGGGCTTTGACTCGTTATGAATTCGCTGCTGGTTTAAACGCTTGTTTAGATCAGATTCAAGCCTTGATCAGCCAAGTACAAGGGGAAGTGACTAGAGACGACCTCCTCGCCATCCAAAGATTAATGGATGAATTTGCCGCTGAACTAGAATTGCTGCGGGGTCGGGTGAACGCCCTAGAAGTGCGTACCGCCGAACTCGAAGCCAATCAATTCTCCACCACTACCAAACTCTTTGGCGAATCTATCTTTG
>FWWL01003084.1_pt1 | contig 31751 bp, 21 predicted proteins | sample 2228331 | NCBI WGS metagenome assembly FWWL01 (sample SAMEA103939775, study PRJEB20133) | metagenome
TAGTTACGGATTAATAATATAAGTGGACAAAGTATAACCATTCAACGCAACAATTTACCAGAAGGATTATTTTTTATCCGACTAATAAATAACCATAATGAAATAGCTGCTAAAAAAGTTATCATTTCTAATTAGAATTGAAAAACCGTATCAAAAAAAAGGCTGCCCTCTTTAAGACAGCCTCTTTTTTATTTATACCTTAATAATTTACTTTTTAATTAATTTTCCTGTCCAAACTTTACCATCAATTATAACCTTAACATAGTAAACCCCATAACTCAAATCATCGAGCACAATAACTTCATCTAAAGATTTTTTATCAGCCTGAATAGTTTTGATAATAACTGGGCGTTCAAGTTGGTCAAATACTGTAACTAAAACTGTATGCATAACATTATTGGAACGAATTGCAAGAACAATAGTTTCTCGTGTTGGATTAGGATAAATCATTAATCTGGTTTGTTCATCTACAATCTGTGGCTTTACTGTTTGTGTACCTACAACTACCGTAAGTGAAGTAATACAACCATCAGCATTTATAACATTAACGGTATACGTTCCTGCAGGCAAGTTTGCTAAATCTTCTGAAGTAGCACCATTGCTCCATTGGATTGTATAAGGTGGCACACCACCCGAAATAGTCAAATCAATTGATCCATCTGATGCCCCATAAGAAGATTCATCGGTTACTTGAGCAGTTAAATTAAATTGCGGAGAAACGGGAATATGAATGCTATCAGAATTTGTACAACCATTTGCATCAATACCAGTAACATAGTACGTCTGACTGGTTTGAGGGACAAAAGCTACCCCATTTTGCACATTATTATTCCAACTATACGATTGTGCACCAGATGCAGTTAATATTAACGAATTACCTTCGCAAACAGGATTAGCACTTGCCTGGATAGTGATAGTTGGCAAAGGATGAACAGTAACAGTCTGTTGAGCAGTAGCCGTACAACCTTCAGAAGAAGTGGCTGTTACTGTATAGGTTGTTGTTTGTGTTGGTGCAAAAGGCACCCCATTTTGAACACCATTTGACCATGCATACGTATTTGCACCGCTTGCTGTTAAGGTTATTTGTTCCCCCTGGCAAACTGAAGATGACGAAGCGTTTATAGTAACATTTGGCAAAACATTTACCGTTATGGTCAGTTGAGCAGTAGCCGTACAACCTTCAGAAGAAGTAGCTGTTACTGTATAGGTTGCTGTTTGTGCGGGTGTAAAAGGCACTCCATTTTGAACACCATTTGACCATGCATACGTATTTGCTCCGCTTGCTGTTAAAGTTACTTGTTCTCCCTGACATATAGTATCTAAAGAAGCATTGATTGTTACTGTAGGCAATGGGTTTACTATAATGGTTGTTGTTGAGGTATCAGAATATTGTCCATTTAATGCAATTAAGGTAACAGGATAAGTTCCAGCTGCTGGATAAGTTACAGTAGGACTTTGAGATGTGCTGGTTGCTGGATTTCCTCCCTGAAACGTCCATTGATACGAACTTGCATTTGTACTGGTATTGGTAAAGGTTATTGAACCATTTTGGCATATTTGTGTAGCTGAGGCGGTAAATGAAGCAGTTGGTAATGCTGGTGCTGTTCCCGGATTAATCACAATATCATCTATAAAAAGAATAAATTTGTCCGTTGAACGATGACGAATGGCCAGATAGATTGTTTGATTGTTGTATGCAGATAAATCATACGTTTTTTGTGTCCAGGTAGAAGGAGCCTGCTGATTGCTGGCTATGGCAGTAAAACTGCTTGTATTTTGGCTTGTTGTAGATACTAAAACATCATATACATCATTGCCCCAGTTGCCAGGTTTTGGCGATTGTACCCAAAATGATATAGAGCCGCCAATCTGCATATTCAAAGCCGGCGAAATTATCCAATTATCAGCCTGTGAAGCATCTGCAGGACAGATGGCGGCTCCACAACGCTGACCACCATGTGCAGCGAAACAACCTGCCTGCGAAGGATTAAATGCCATGAAACCAAAGGCAGTTTGTTCACCTGGGAAATTGCAGTCGCTTGAACCGTAGGTTACTTTACCATCAACATCTAAACTTATCCATGGAGTAAAATCAGTTGACCAGTCTGCACATGCTTCAAAATCTAAACTAAATCCCTGCCCGGAATTTGCTACAGTAATATAATTAGTCTTCGTAAGCGAATCTGCACCATATTGATTGGTTACTTTTAAAGTAACAGAATACGTTCCTGGCGTGTTATAAGTAACCACAGGATTTTGTTGAGTTGATGTTGAAGGCGTTCCACCTGGGAATGACCATTGCCATGACGTTGGATTATTTGTACTTTGATCGGTAAAAGTAACTGTATTGCCGGCTGTTAAAGTTGTCGGATTTCCGACAAAATCGGCAACTGGTGGTGCACCTGCAGAAGTAACTGTAATATAATTCGTTTTAGTAAGTGTGTCACTTCCATATTGATTGGACACAATTAAAGTTACAGAATAAGTTCCAGGTGTATTATATGTTACTACAGGATTTTGTTGTGTTGATGTTGAAGGTGTACCACCTGGAAAAGACCATTGCCACGATGTTGGATTGTTTGTGCTTTGGTCGGTAAAAGTAACTGAATTACCTGCAGTAAGACTTGTCGGTGTGCCTATAAAATTAGCAGTTGGAGGAGTTCCTGAACTGGAAGAACCAGGATTGATTACAATATCATCAATAAAAAGAATAAATTTGTCCGTTGAACGATGACGAATGGCCACATAAATTGTTTGATTGTTGTATGCAGATAAATCATACGTTTTTTGTGTCCAGGTAGAAGGAGCCTGCTGATTGCTAGCTATGGCAGTAAAGCTGCTTGTGCTTTGATTTGTTGTAGAAACCAAAACATCATACACATCATCGCCCCAAGTGCCAGGCTTGGGTGACTGCACCCAGAAAGAAATAGAACCTCCCGTTTGCATGGGAATAGCGGGGGATATTATCCAATTATCAGCCTGTGTAGCATCTGAAGGGCATATGGCAGCCCCACAACGTTGTCCACCATGAGTAGCAAAGCAACCTGCCTGCGAAGGATTAAAAGCAATAAAACCAAAAGCAGAGCCTTCAGCAGAAAAATTACAATCCGATGATTGATAAGTTGCTTTACCATCTACATCTAAACTAATCCACGGACTAAAATCGGTTGACCAATCGGAACAAGCCTCAAAATCTAAACTAAAGCCCTGACTTTGTGACAGCACAGTTATATAACCTGTCTTTGTAACTGTATGATTTCCGTATGCATTGGTGGCTGTTAGTGTTACGTCGTATGTACCAGGTGTATTATAAGTTACAACAGGATTTTGCTGAGTAGATGATGAAGGGGTACCGCCTGGAAAAGACCATTGCCATGAGGTTGGATTATTAGAACTTTGATCGGTAAAAGTTACGCTACTACCAGCAATGAGGGTAGTCGGACTTCCTATAAAATCTGCAACAGGTGGCTGATTTAAAGGTTCATCAAAGCGAAATGCAATAATCTTTGTATATTTTGTTGATGTTGATGTTTTCATGTAAGCGGTTGTTCCCCAAAACGTTTTTTTATCTACAGGATCAACGCTTAATTGTGTATAATCACCCCATCTATTATAGGATGATTGATAAGTTTGACCATTAACAATTATTGTTTCAGCTATATCCATAGTGCCATTGGCTGCTGCGTTAGCTGCTGCAGACTGACCACATATTCGTATGCCAGGATAAATATTTGTACCTCCAGACACACCCGTAACGTTGTACATCAAAGCAATTTGTTTGTCATTATTGATAGAAATACCAGCACACCAACGGTTTAATCCATCGTTGGGAGCATACGTACCACTTTGTCTGATTGACCACGTAGAAGTTCCTGTTGTACGAGATAGTTCATACCATCTTAAACCAGCTCTATTTGAACCAACATTAACCGTATGAGTACAAACGATACGTTCTTCTGTACCAAAATTCACATATTGTGCTCTAAACATTAAAATTGTCGGAATACCATCTAACTTTTGGCTTGTTCCCGGCTGTGTAATATCATCCCATGTAGTACTGCCAAAATAACTACTAAAAGATGGCACATTTATGGTTTGAACTCTTGAAAATGTTGAGTTTGAAGTATTTGTCCAGTTAACTTGAAGTTGATATATCCACAATTGATCACTTCCGCCCCAAGAATCATCGTTTATAGTAAGAAAAATACCAGGTGTTCCGGTAGGTGCAAAGGTCCAGTCGTTATCAGCTGGCATAATGCAATGAAAACCACTGTTTGGTCTGTTGGGATTATCAAATCCTACCATTTTAGGACTTGAACCCCCAGATAGCATTACATCACGCTGAAATACATACACATCCTTCCCTGATGGATTGTTAACAGCCATATAATAACCATCACGCCAAATTCCAAATTTCATATAATCAGGAACGTCGTCCACATCAAATGAATATTTATACCATGTTCCCGTTGGATCGTTTGTTGTTGACACCGCAATAAGCATATAATCATTGCTTCCACATAGCGAAAACTCAGAAAAAAACCAACGATCTGCATTCTCGTCGTACATGATAATAGGATCACCATCATTGCAACTTGAACCCGTAACACCACTAAATATTGCATTAAGATTAGTGGGACCTGCTAATTTTGTTCCTGATTTATTATAAATGGTATAAGTTAAATTTATTGTTTGCATAAAATGGTTTGGACCAACTGCTCCGTTACAATCTAATGGGAACGAAGAACCACTTTGTCCTTCAAAATTTTGAACAATGGTTGTAGTTGCTGCTTTTGATTGTCCATTTTCCAACTGTGCAATAGGATCTGGCCCCTTGGGTAATGCTGTTTCTAAAAATGGATAACGACGTTGTTTCATTTCGGGATTCCGTTCAAACTCTAGTTCCTTGCGTCGCTTCTTTGCGTCCTGAAATAACTGCTGAGCTCTTTCCAAATCCTCTTCTGGCAATAGGTCTCGCAAAGGAGCACTCTCTCCCAGAAAAACCCCTACTTTTTCAACCGAAGGCTTCACAACAATCTGCTCTTTTTGAGCAAAAACCTTTAATGAAAAAAATAAGATTACTAAACTAAAAAAGTACAACTTTCTCATGGCAAAAAATTTTTTAAGTGACGCAAATGTAAAAAGTGAAGTTGCAAGATGTCGCTTTGTTAAAAAATTTTTTTATTAACAAAATTTTATCAACCAGCCCAGCCTTCTCTATCCAGACTACGGTATTGAATGGCTTCGGCAACATGATAGCTTTCTATAGTTTCGCTTTCTTCTAAATCGGCAATGGTCCTGGATACTTTCAAGATTCTATCGTAAGCTCGAGCCGACAAGCCTAACTTGTTCATTGCATTTTTTAGCAGAGTTAAGCCTGCGTCGTTCAACACTGCATATTTTTGTATCAGCTTACTATGAATTTGTGCATTGCAATATATGCCTTTTAAATCTTTGTAGCGTTCTTCCTGTATTTTACGTGCTTTTACAACCCGATTACGAATTTCTTTACTGGTTTCAATCTTTTGATGATATCCTGATAATTTTTCAAAGGGTACTGGAACAACTTCCAGATGAATATCAATTCTATCGAGCAATGGGCCGGAAATGCGACTCAGATATTTCTGCCGAACCCCGGGTGAGCAGACACACTCTTTTTCAGGATGATTATAATAGCCACAGGGACAAGGATTCATTGAAGCGACCAGCATAAAACTAGCCGGATATTCTATACTAAACTTTGCACGACTAATAGTAACCATTCTGTCTTCGAGTGGCTGTCTCATAACCTCAAGCACTGTTCTTTTAAACTCAGGAAGCTCATCTAAAAATAATACACCATTATGAGCAAGGGATATTTCTCCTGGTTGTGGATACGTTCCACCACCAACCAACGCTACATCACTAATGGTATGATGTGGCGAACGAAAAGGGCGTGTTGTAATAAGTGAAGAATTTTTATCCAACAGTCCGGCTACCGAATGAATCTTTGTTGTTTCTAATGCTTCATCGAGCGTTAACGGTGGCAATATCGTAGGGATTCTTTTGGCCAGCATCGTTTTCCCTGCTCCCGGTGGACCAATTAATATAATATTGTGTCCGCCTGCTGCTGCTATTTCTAAAGCTCTTTTAACATTTTCCTGACCTTTAACATCGGCAAAATCAATATTATATTTTGTATAATTAGCATAAAATTCTTTTTCCAAATCAACTTTTTCTTTCTGCAATCCATCGCCGGTCTTTAAAAAATGTATAACTTCGGCAATGGTTTGAGCTCCATACACATCAATATCTCTAACCACAGCAGCTTCGCTGGCATTCTGTTTTGGTAGAATAAGTGCTTTATAGCCTTCGTATCGTGCCTGAATAGCAATAGGCAAAGCTCCTTTTATGGGCTGTATAAAACCATCGAGCGAAAGCTCGCCCATAATAATAAATGATTCAAAAGTCGGTATTTCTATCTGATTGCTAGCAGCTAAAATTCCTAGTGCAATCGGTAAGTCATAAGCAGAACCTTCTTTGCGAATATCGGCCGGAGCTAAATTTATGATTACTTTCTGACCAGGCATCCGATAACCATTAACTTTTAATGCTGACTCTATGCGTTGTAAACTCTCTTTAACAGCATTATCGGGCAAGCCAACCATATAATACTTCACTCCCTGAATAGCATTTACCTCTATGGTAATAGTGGTAGCATTTATTCCATATACAGCACTGGCAAAAACTTTAACTAACATAAAAATCCAGTTATTAACAAAATTCGTTTAACAAAAATAAGGCAAATATTGCTTTCTGGTATTTCTTTTTCGAAAAATATCTTTACATTTGTGGTCGTTAAGAATATTAAAAAACTCATTTTAATGAAAATATTGTGCATTTTGGTCATACTATTTTTGGGCAGCTTTGTTTTTTCACAAACGCAAGAAAAAGAAACTCTTTTATCCGATAGTTTATTTGCCGGACCAACTATTGACGAAGAATTCGAAGAAGAAGAAAACACAAGTCTAACAACACTAAACCTTAATTCTTTTTATGTTCCAACTGTTGTTGACAGTTTCTTTAATGCTCCTGCTTACGATTTGTACTACTTTTGGGACACAACCGACATTCATCCCTACAACAGTAAAATGCACTTATATAATGAAACAAAAACCATTGTTTTAAGAAACGAAAACTCTTCTTTTGTCTTTCCTTTATTAAAAAATGAAATTACTTCCGACTTTGGATGGAGAAGATGGAAATATCATTACGGCATTGACTTACGTGTTAATGTTGGCGACAGTGTACTCAACTGTTTCGACGGTATGGTTCGTATTGCTAAACGAAGCAAATCTTATGGCTACACAGTAGTAGTACGGCATTATAATGGACTGGAAACATTATATGCTCATTTATCAAAACTTTTGGTAACGCCTAACCAGGAAATAAAAGCAGGAGAACTGATCGGATTAGCAGGAAATACAGGACGATCTACCGGTCCACACCTTCATTTTGAAGTTCGGTTTTTGGGAGGACCTATCAACCCTCATCAAATCATAAACTTCAACAACATGAATTTAGTTTGCGACTCCATTATCATCAATAACTCTACCTTTAAGTATCTTGAAGAAGTACTCAAGGCAAGATACCATACCGTAAGAAAAGGCGATACATTAAGCAAAATAGCAAAAAAATATGGTGTGTCTGTTAGCAGGCTTTGTAAATTAAATGGTATTAGTCGTAAAAAGATTCTAAGAATTGGTCAAAAAATACGATATACCTAATTTAATATTTTTAACTACTCTGTTTCTTTTTTAAGTATTACTTTTGCAAAAATTTGTGCATGGAAAACATTAACCAGCAAAACGCAAATAAATCCAGGCAATCATTGTGGTTGCTCGTTACAATTGTACTTTTACTATTGTCAAATATCTTCTTTATTTACAAGTTTTACACTGTAAGAAAAGAAAAAGTATATGTACAGGTTGAATTACAAGATACCGAAAACGAAAAACAACAAATTGAAGAACAACTCAAAGACATGTTAAACCAATACAATACACTTAAAACAGACAATGCTAAGATTTCGGCCGAACTCGAACAAGAAAAAGAAAAGATAAAAGAACTACTCGAAGAAATAAAAAACATCAAAAAAGCCAATGCTTATCAAATCAATCAATACAAGAAAGAGTTGCAAACGTTGCGAGACATTATGCGAAGTTACATAGTGCAAATAGATTCATTAAATACAAGAAACAAATTATTAACCGAAGAAAACCGAAAAGTAAAAAGCGATTATAAGAAGGTTGTAACAGAAAAAGAAGACCTTGAACAGAAAAAACAAGAACTCGAGCAGAAAGTTGATATAGCGAGTACGTTACGGGCAATAAATATTGCTTCGGTTGCTGTAAACGACAAAGCCAAAGAAGTAAGTCGTGCCAAAAGAGCAACAAAAATCAGAATATGTTTTACTTTAACAGAAAACGCCATTGTAAAACCAGGTCCTCGATATGTGTATATTCGCATTGCAAGACACAATAAAGAAATACTGCCAAATCCAGAAGGCGATTTATTTGACTTTATGGGCAATAAACTACTGTATTCTGCACGTCGCGAAGTAGATTATCAAAACAAAGATATTGATATGTGCATTTACTGGACCAACGACGGCTCGCTTACCGAAGGAGTATATAACGTTGATATTTTTTGCGATGGCAAACAAATTGGCAGCGACCAGTTTCTGTTAAAGTAATTCACTCAAGAATTTCAAAACGCTGATTTCTTTTTTTAGGAACAAATCCTGCTTCTTTAATAATTGTTTCCATCTCTTCAACCGACATAGTTGTTTTGGTTGCTCCTGCTTTTGACACTACATTTTCTTCTATCATTACCGAACCCATATCATCAGCTCCAGCATGTAGACACAATTGGGCAAGCTCTTTTCCTACAGTCAGCCATGAAGGTTGAATATGTGGAACATTGTACAAAACTAAACGGCTTAATGCTAACATACGAACATATTCCGAAATGCTTATAGAGTGAATTGTGTATTGCTTTGCCAAACGTGTGTTTTTCGATTGAAAAGGCCACAAAACAAAATTCAAAAATCCAGGGGCGCTATCGGGCTTTTCATTTTGTAAATCCCTGATTTTAACTAAATGTTCTATTCGCTCTTCAATAGTCTCAATATGTCCAAACATCATAGTTGCCGAAGTTACTAAGTGTTTGCGATGAGCTATCCTCATAACTTCCAACCATTCTTCGGCTGTACATTTTGCAGGAGATAACAGCTTACGGACACGATTACTAAGAATTTCCGCCCCTGCACCTGGCAAACTGTCTAAACCTGCTTCTAACAGTGTGTCTAAAACGTATTCAATGCTTCTGTTTTCTTGTTTAGCTAAATATACTATTTCGGCAGGTCCTAACGCATGTAGCTTTAATTCGGGAAATTCCGATTTTAAACTACTGAATAAATGAACATAATAAGACAATTTCAAATCAGGATGCAAGCCTCCTTGTAATAAAATCTGGTTTCCTCCCAGATCAAATAACTCTTTGATTTTTATTCTATAATCATCTATGCTTGTAATAAAAGCCTCTTTCGATTGCCTGCCAACACAGAAATTGCAAAACTTACATTGCGATATGCAAACATTGGTGATATTGATATTTCTATCTATTAACCATGTTACATAAGGATTTGGATTTATTGTATAACGTAATTCATCAGCTTTTTTAATTAAATCAGACAGGTTGCTATGATACAATTCAACTATTTCTTGCTTAGAAAGTTTCATTTTTGAACAAGTTTTTCAATCAGCAAATCATCAAAATAAGCTGGCTCATTTTTTTGCGGATTCCAACAATAAATCCGAAGATTGTCGGTATGAAATTCTGGGGTAACCTCAATTAAAACTTCAAGTTTTTGCCAGCCATTAATCGTATCTGTAACAGCAACAGAATTGAAACGATAATACTTACTAAATTGACCTTCAATAGCTATTCCGGCATTTGGATTTCCTTTTCTCATGATGGAAATACGATAAGTTTCTCCGTTTTTCACTTCGCTTAAATAAAAGGTTAATGAATACTCGTAAGGGTCATACAATTTTACTGAATATTTGCCCGAAAAAGCTAATTCATCTGTTCTGGTAGGAGCGTCAGAAATTTTCACCCCCTGATCATTAATAAAATAATTATTGGATTCATCTATCGACTCCATATCTATTTTTATAGGATTATTTTCTATTGACTTTGAAGAATCGTATACAACTTTGTACCATCGTTGAAGTGGATAATCTCTTTCTTCCAAAAACTTAAAATGACAATCTAGTTGACGATTAACCCCCGTAAACTTTGGTTTAAACTGCTCTTCAGCAGCAAAATCGGCTGTATAATATATAACTGACCCATAACGTTTTAAAATATCAATAAAAGCGTATGATTCTTCCCAATAATAAAAATTCTTTGTATAGTCTAAATAGAAATAAGTATCAGGGTATAGTTTTTTTAAATATGGAGCGTAAAAATCTCTCATCTTATGATCTAACCATGCCATACCAAAAAACAAACCGTATTCCTTATAAGGTGCTCCAAAATAATTTGGGTTAATAACATGTGGCATAGAACGGTATGTTTTTTCAACATGTTGATAAGACTCTAAATAAGCATTTCTTTTAGCAATAAAATTATGATGCTCTTTGGGGTAAATAATTGCATTATCAAAAATGTAATAACCAATAAAAATTACAAATGGCAAAGAAAACAAAAAAGCTTTCTTTTTGTTTAATTTTCTTGTATATATATGAAAAATCATTAGTAAGGCAGGGATCTGCAACATTAAGCCTGTAATGAAATAATAATACTTAAATTGCTTTGATACCAATACAATCATTACAAGCATACAAACATACATTCCTAAAAGCAACTTATAATAGACATCATCTTTCTGCTTTATTTTCAATATTGGAAGATGATATAATAAAACTCCCAAAGAAACTAATATAAAAGAAGGCAACAAAAAAGAATCTGAAGAAAACAACGATTTAAGGTTTTTCACGAACAATTCCGCATCAATTATACTTTGTTCGCCAGCACCATATGTCCCTGAATGAATAAAATTATTCCAGTACCAACCAAAAAAATAATCCCACCTATAAAAAACTGCAAAGCCAAAAATGAAAAAAGACACAATTGAAAACAGAATTAATAAGAATTTCTGTTTGAATCCTTTTAATAAAATAAAAGGTATAATAGCAATAGGAACATAGACAAATTTTGTAGCAGAAATAAAACCAATAAGAAGAGAAAAACCTATCAAATATTTTTTAGATGAGTTAAGTCTTGCCTCAGTAGTCATATTGGCGTATCTGAATAGCATTAGTAATAACAGTAATACTCCAGGTATTACAAGACTTTCAACCATGATACGCCTACTTAAATCAATCGTTAACCATGAAGATAATACTATAAACTGCACAAAAATACCTGAAAACAAATGATTGTTAAAGCTTTTATAAGTTACATATCCCGTAAAAAACAAAATTATTGAAATTAAAACAATAATTGAATGATTAATGTAAAACAAATAAATATCGGGATTTTGGAGAACATCCACAGCAAGTTCAGACGCACCTCTTAACCAGTAAACGATTTGTGTAATCAAAGCACAAAATAAATGCAACGGAGTACCAGGCCCCATAACATGATCGGGAGGAGCAAGATTTAGTATATTTAAACCATTAAGCAAATAAGCATATTCAGGGTCTGTAACAAACAAAAAGTAATAACCCAATTCTTGTGCAGCTATCCACGAAATAAATAAATATGCTAAAGGAACTACTAAAAACAATCCTACAATTCCGTACTTTTTCATCTGTTTATAATTTTAACGTTAAACTATGAAATTCTGCTTATACATTCGCATATTTCGTTAATAATAATGTCTTGCTGGTTTTTATTTAACTCATAATATAAAGGAAGCCGCAACAAACAATGGCTAAATTTTTCTGCGTTAGTGAGCTTTCTACCGTCATGTTTTAACTCATAAAAAGGCGACAGATGCAATGGCAAGTAATGAAACACAGCCAGAATATCCTTTTGCTTCAAATAGTTCATTACTTCATCTCGTTGCCTTTCTGATAAAAAGAGTAAATAAAACATGTGAGCATTATTGGTAGCTTTTGAATGAATATAAGGTAATTGAACTAAACCTTTTTTCTCTAAATGCTTCAGATTTTCGTAATAATACATCCAGAGTTCTTTTCTTTTTCGTTGAATTTCATTCAGGTGCTCCAACTGTGCAAATAAGAATGCAGCTGTTAGTTCAGAAGGCAAATACGAAGAACCAACATCTACCCAGCCATACTTATTTACTTCGCCTCTGAAAAATTCTGCTCTATTGGTTCCCTTTTCCCAGATGATTTCTGAACGCTTCACATAACGGTCATCATTCACTACCAACAAGCCTCCCTCGCCACTACTAATATTTTTTGTTTCGTGAAACGAAAATGTTGCAAAATGACCAAAACTTCCAAGAGGTTTTCCGTTGTAATAGGAATCTATTGCTTGTGCCGCGTCTTCAATTAATATCAAATGATATTTTTGTGCCAAATCCTGAGCTTTGTCCATATCGCAGGCAACTCCTGCATAATGAACAATAACAAGAACTCTGGTTTTTTCGTTTATCAACTCCTCTACTCTATCTAAGTCTATATTAGGATGATTTGGCGAACTATCGGCAAAAACAATTTTTGCTCCTCTTAAAACAAAGGCGTTAGCAGTAGAAACAAAAGTATAAGAAGGCATGATAACCTCGTCACCATCAGAAACATCAGACAAAATAGCAGCCATTTCCAGTGCATCTGTACAGCTTGTTGTTAACAAGCAATGACGAAAGCCATAACGAACTTTAAAAAACTCCTGACACTTTTTGGTATAATATCCATTACCTGCTAACTGTCCTTTGTTTATTGCATCTCGAATGTAATCAAGCTCATTACCTATGATAAATGGTTTATTGAATGGAATTTTAAACATATTCTGCTATCAAGTTCATACATGATTTAAGTATTCATCTTTTTTTATTATGTTCCGAACAATATAATCGGGACGCTTTTTGGTTTGTTCAAACGTTTTTCCAATGTATAAACCAACCATTCCTATAATAGCAATTATCAGTCCCGAAAAGAAAAAGATGGAAACAATAATACTTGTATATCCCATTTGAACAATGCTACCATTTAAATAATGAATCAACACTATAACTGCATAAAGCATAGATAAAAAAGAAATAAATATTCCAAGTTTAATAGTAAGCCGAAGTAATTTATCAGAAAACGATAAAATAACATCTACAGCAAGGTGCATTAACTTTCTAAACGAATAGGAAGTTTTTCCGCAGGTTCTTAATTCGTGAACAACATTGTAAGTACTATGAGTAAAGCCAACCCAGCGAACCATTAAAGGAAACATCTTTATAGTATCATTCATGCTCAGTATGGCATCTATAACTTTTCTATGATAAATTCCGAAATTACCTATAGTGTAATCTTGTTTTGTTTCAGAAAGATACTCCAATACTCTATAAAACAACCTGGAATATAATCGTTTTAACCAAGTATCGTGGCGAAAAGTTCTACGAGCAAAAACAATATCTACCTTTTCCTCAATTGCTTTATTATATAATGGCAAAATATCCTCTGGTCTATCCTGCAAATCGCAATCCATTACAACTATCCAATCTCCCTTAGCGAAAGAAAGTCCTGCAAATATAGCTCTATGCTGACCAAAATTTCTCGACAATTCTATTCCAATAACTCTTTTATCATCAAGGCATAATTGACGAATCACTTCCAAATCTTCATTTGGTCCGCCATCATAAACCAACAACAACTCAAAATCAACTGTAGAAGCATAAAATGCCTCAACAGTTCTGTAATAAAGCAGCGGCAAGGCCTCACTGCACTTATATACAGGAACTATTATTGAAATAAGAGACATTGGCTTGGCATTTACTTAAAAAGATTATATCTAAAAATAACCCATAAAGCACGAAATCCATCCTTCCAGTTTATTTTCTTCCCTTCTTTGTAAGTCCTTCCATAGTAGGAAATTCCAACTTCATAAATTCTAATACCTTTAATCTTAGCTATTTTTGCAGTTACCTCAGGCTCAAAACCAAAACGTTTTTCTTTTAATTTCAACGATTTAATAATGTCTGCCCTGAATGCTTTGTAACAGGTTTCCATATCAGTTAAATGAAGGTTGGAGAAAAGGTTACTTACCCATGTTAAAAAGGCATTTCCGTATCGATGAAAAAAATACATAATCCGATGAGGGTCATTTCCAACAAATCGGCTACCATAAACAACATCGGCAAAACCATCCAGAATTGGCCTGATAACTCTGTTATATTCGTTAGGATTATATTCTAGGTCGGCATCCTGAATGATAATAATATCGCCTGTTGCCAATTCTATTCCTTTATGCAGAGCAGCACCCTTGCCCTGATTCTTAGATTGACGATAGTAAATAATTTCTAACGATGAATTCTCTTTAATAAATTGATTGATTAATCGTTCAGACTCATCCGAAGAAGCATCATCAACTATAACAACCTCTTTTTGCAATTGACGTATCAATCGGACTTGCTTAACTTTCTCAAGTATTTCCAATATTGTTCGCTCTTCGTTATATACGGGTATTAAAATAGAAAGCTTTTTCATTTAGCAAACTTAGACAAAAAATTAATGATATACAAGTCGTAAAAAAAATATGCAAAAAACTTATAAGTTCTTTACGTTTACTATCAAATCACTCTGTATAACATCTACGTTCAACGATTTTAGCAGATCTATTTCTTCTTTTGTTCGTATTGTCCAAACTTGAATTTTCTTTCCCTTCGATTTCAGATACAAAATATTACGTCTGGTAAAGCTTGTATCATGGTAAACAAACGAAACACCGGTATATAGCTTATTTACACAAATATTTACAACGTTTCGCAAATCTGTATATGCCAACAAATATCTTTCTATATCTGGACATTTAATAGACATAAAATCCAGAAATTGCTGATAATCTGTTTCTACATAAACTTGTTTTTTCAAGCTATAGCGACTTACTATCGCAACTATAGAGTCGGACAACCTATCGAAATATGCAGTTAAATCAATAGCTTGAGCTAAAGGAAAATAACCTTTCACATCTAAGGAAATAATTTTTCCTTGAGCATGAAGCGACATCCATCTTAACACAGTATCTAATGCAACCAATGGTTTATCATGAAGTTGAAGAGATAGAATCTCATGGTCGTGAAGCATTGGAATACACACTTGCGATTGCTCATCTGGAAAAAATGGATCGTGCCACAACCATACAGTACCATCTAAGCTCATTTGAATATCGGTTTCTGATCCATCTACATAATAACAACCTGCTTTTATTGCCTCAAAGGTGTTTTCTCTGGGCAATAAAGAATCCTTCCCTATAAAATCATCGCCACCAGAACCTCTGTGTCCAATTATCTTCGTAATAATAGGCACAGAATCATCTGGCAAGTCATTATCATCTTTTTTACAAGAAAACAATACAAGCACAATTAATAATAGAAGTAATCTCGGCATCAGTTATTCAATATAAACCTTAAAATTAATATTATCTATTTTAACATTTCCTTTTTCAGGATTCCAAAAATATAACTTTATATATGTAATTTTCCTGTAGTCATTGGTCATTTTCAGAATAAAATACTTTTTCAAATCTATTTTCGTTGATTTTTCTAACTCAAAGTCAATAGGATGATTAATCCACGAGATTTTATCTTTTTCAAAATCTAAAGTTTCTATTACCAGTTCAAATCTTTTAGAATGATTCTGTAAAAGTTTTGCAGTTATTTCAGCTTCTATATAAAGAATTTGATAATTATTTTCTTCAAGTTCTAAATTATATAATGGAATAAATTCCTCTGAAAACACCTTTCCCTCAACTTCAAAAGTATCCAAATTCTTTACTATTGATGAATCACCAGTAGGAATCAATTTTTTAGCATAAGTTTGTATAAACACCTCATAAGGTAAAATTTTGTTGCTTTCAGGTAAAAACTTAAATAAATTTACCAGTGCCGTTTTTTTTATTTTTAATTCTTGCTCTATTGCTTCATTTTTCACCAGTGTTTGCTTAAAGTTATCTGCAATAACGTACAAATCATCATTATTCAAATAATAGTTAGAATAGATGATGTCGGGATATGTTCTGCTTTCCCAGATAAAAGTATGTATTTTTTTATTTTTGAAATACTTGCTGGTGTCTAAACAATCTCCTGAATAGCATGTCCATAACGGGAAATGTAGCTTTGCCTTATGTTGTAATAATTTTTCCAGGCTTGGAGCAATATCCAAATGTGAACACAGTCCTTTAAAAACAGCCGTTTTTTTCAATTTCGGAGAATATATGATCAAAGGCACATGAAATTTTTTCAAATATAATTCATTACTATATGATATACCATGATCGCCTGTAATAATAAAAATGGTATTCTCGTATTCAGGACGTTTTTTATAGTCGTTGAAAAATTTTCTCAATGCATCGTCTGCATACAAAGTAGCTGCCATACATTTTTTTAAATAGGTTTTATCTTCTTCATTAACTTGTTCATCAAATGTTCTGGCAAATTGTTCAGCTCTTTTTTCGTAAACAGGCATTTCGCTAAAATTCCACGGCTTATGATTGCTTAGTGTTAAATATATATCTACCCTGGGATTTTGTGGAAATGAATCTAAAACTTTAAACGAATATGAAAATAATGTCTTATCATCATAGCCCCATGAATTTTTCTCATTTCCCATTTTTTTAAATTGCTTCGGAAAATATTTGATAGCATAATCTATTAAATGATATTGTAAGAATAAGTCCATGTTATCGAAACGCATCCATCCTCCGTAAAAAAAGGAGATAAAATATCCATTATGTTTCAAATTACGCAACAACGAAGTATGATAAGGGAATTGCTCACCATACTCACAAAATCCAGCTTTCCCATAAGGTACAGAAGAAAATATTGATGGTAAAGCCTGAAATGTTCTACCAGAAGTTGATAAAAAATTATACCAGTATAGACTATTCTTTGCTAATGAATCTAAAAAAGGTGTATAGCTTCCATAAATTGCATCTTGTCCGCTATAATTCCTTCCCAAACTCTCTACAATGATAAAAACCAAATTAGGTGGTTGCTCAAATTCATGAAAATATGGGCTAAGTACATCTTGTAAAGTATCCCTCTCTCTATATAATGGAAAGTCATTGTTTAAGCCTTTGTGATTAGAAATAAGTTCCTTTGCAATATTTTCATTGTTGACTGTGTAATGTTCAATATCTTTTGTACATATTAAGTCTTTAAAAAAATAATAGACTTTATTCTCAGTAAATAAATTTTCAGAATTAGTTGATAAATTCTTAATGAACGTATAAGGAAATAATATTAATCCAAAAGTTAATATTAAAAGAATTATTGATAAATTCTTAATGAACGTATAAGGAAATAATATTAATCCAAAAGTTAATATTAAAAGAATTATTGATGCTTTTTTACTAAACCTTATTCGTTTTATATTCTTATAAAAATAAACTGTTAATATTTGTATGATGAAAAAAATTATTAATAAAGGTATCCATAAATATGAGTATGTGTCTAATAAATACTTACTGTTGTTACGATTATAAGTTAAAATTAATGAATCGGGCAATAATTCAGCTTGAGTAGTATAAAATGTTAGGATTAAATAAATCAAAGAATAAAATGAAAGAAAAATTAGAAATACTACAGTAAATATTCTTCTTTGATAACTCAGAAGCCAGTAAAAAACGACAAAATAAACTATGCTAAAAACTGTATATATTTTAATATCAATTATATACGAAACGATTAATGGAACAATATTAATAGTAAAATCTACAGGTTTATAGTAACAAAATATTCCAAATTCTGAAAATCTGATTAATAAGATAGCAAACCATGCAATAATAATGTATGGAATAAAAAGATAAATTCGATTCAATATTTTTAAATAAGCATGTTCCTTTTGCACATTATTTTATTTTAACCCAAAATTAACATTTTCTTAACATACAGAGAAAAAAAAAGCCCTGAATTTTCAGGGCCTTTATTAAAATTCGGCGGCGACCTACTCTCCCGCGTTAGCAGTACCATCGGCGCTGATGGGCTTAACTTCTCTGTTCGGAATGGGAAGAGGTGGAACCCCATCGCCATAGCCACCTTAAGCTTTTAAATATCGTATGACGTATGGAAGAAAAATCTATACCGCCTTTCAAAGTAAAGCTTTCGGGCAATTAGTACTGCTCGGCTTTGACATTACTGTCTTTACACCTGCAGCCTATCAACGTCGTAGTCTTCGACGACCCTTAAAGGAAAACTCATCTTGAAGTTGGCTTCGCGCTTAGATGCTTTCAGCGCTTATCCAGTCCAGACATAGCTACCCTGCGGTGCAGCTGGCGCCACAACAGGTACACTAGCGGTCTGTCCGACTCGGTCCTCTCGTACTAAAGTCAGGTCTTCTCAGTTTTCCAACGCCCACCACAGATAGGGACCGAACTGTCTCACGACGTTCTGAACCCAGCTCGCGTGCCACTTTAATCGGCGAACAGCCGAACCCTTGGGACCTTCTCCAGCCCCAGGATGTGACGAGCCGACATCGAGGTGCCAAACCGCCGCGTCGATATGAGCTCTTGGCGGCGATCAGCCTGTTATCCCCGGAGTACCTTTTATCCTTTGAGCGATGGCCCTTCCATACGGAACCACCGGATCACTTTGCCCTACTTTCGTACCTGCTCGACTTGTCAGTCTCACAGTCAAGCGCCCTTATGCCAATACACTCTACGCACGGTTACCATTCGTGCTGAGGGCACCTTTGGGAGCCTCCGTTACTCTTTTGGAGGCGACCACCCCAGTCAAACTACCCACCATGCACTGTCTCCCATCAGGGATTAGAACCCAAGCAAGCAAAGGGTGGTATTTCAACGTCGACTCCACGATGCCTGGCGACACCGCTTCGCAGTCTCCCACCTATCCTACACATTACTTACCCAGATTCAATGCAAAGTTGCAGTAAAGGTTCACGGGGTCTTTCCGTCCCGTGGCGGGTACCCGGCATCTTCACCGGGACTACAATTTCACCGAGCTCATGGCTGAGACAGTGTCCAGATCGTTACACCATTCGTGCAGGTCGGAACTTACCCGACAAGGAATTTCGCTACCTTAGGACCGTTATAGTTACGGCCGCCGTTTACCGGGGCTTCGATTCAGAGCTTCCCCCGACAAGTCGGGGTAACCCCCCCTCTTAACCTTCCGGCACCGGGCAGGTGTCAGGCCCTATACGTCATCTTTCGATTTTGCAGAGCCCTGTGTTTTTGATAAACAGTCGCCTGGACCATTTCTCTGCGGCCCTCACAAGGAGGGCACCCCTTATCCCGAAGTTACGGGGTCAATTTGCCTAGTTCCTTAGCCATGATTCACTCGAGCACCTTAGGATTCTCTCCTCGACTACCTGTGTCGGTTTGCGGTACGGGCTGCAAGTATCTGAAGCTTAGAGGCTTTTCTTGGAAGCATGCTTACGATCACTATCCGCTTGTCCGAAGACTCACGGTACTATCAGGTTCGACATCTTGTACGGATTTGCCTATACAAGATATATCTACACCCTTTAACGTACTATTCCGTCAGTACGCGGATCTGTCACATCTTCGTCCCCCCATCGCAATACTTGCAGGTACTGGAATATTAACCAGTTTGCCATCACTTTCCCCCATTATACAGGGTACAGCTTAGGACCCGACTAACCCTGATCCGATTAGCGTTGATCAGGAATCCTTAGTCTTTCGGTGGATAGGTTTTTCACCTATCTTATCGTTACTTATGCCTACATTTTCTTTTCCAGACGCTCCAGCATGTCTCACGACACACCTTCAACGCAGACTGGAATGCTCCCCTACCACTCGTTATTGCTAACGAGTCCATAGCTTCGGTAATATGCTTAATGCCCGTTTATTATCCACGCACAACCGCTCGACTAGTGAGCTGTTACGCACTCTTTAAATGAATGGCTGCTTCCAAGCCAACATCCTAGCTGTCAAAGCAGTCGCACCACGTTTAATCAACTTAGCATATATTTAGGGACCTTAGCTGATGGTCTGGGTTCTTTCCCTCTCGTCATTGGATCTTAGCACCCAATGGCTCACTCCCGTGTATATGTTATAGCATTCGGAGTTTGTCTGGGTTTGATAGGCGGTGAAGCCCTCTAGCCCAATCAGTAGCTCTACCTCTATAACACTCAACCACGAGGCTGTACCAAAATACATTTCGGGGAGTACGAGCTATTTCTCAGTTTGATTAGCCTTTCACCCCTACACACAGCTCATCCAGATGCTTTTCAACGCAAGTTGGTTCGGTCCTCCACCCCGTGTTATCGGGGCTTCAACCTGGCCATGTGTAGATCACAAAGTTTCGCGTCTACCACCACTAACTAAACGCCCTATTCAGACTCGCTTTCGCTTCGGCTCCTCCTTTACAAAGGATTAACCTTGCTAGTGACGGTAACTCGTAGGCTCATTATGCAAAAGGCACGCCGTCATTCTTCTCGTAAGAGAAGAACTCCGACCGGTTGTAAGCGTACGGTTTCAGGTACTATTTCACTCCCCTGTTCGGGGTTCTTTTCACCTTTCCCTCACGGTACTAGTTCACTATCGGTCTCTCAGGAGTATTTAGCCTTACCAGATGGTCCTGGTAGATTCAGACAGGGTTTCACGTGCCCCGCCTTACTCAGGATACTGACTATATTATATTATCTTACGTTTACAAGGCTATCACTTTCTATGGCTTACCTTTCCAGGTAATTCAACTTCGATAATATAATATGTTTGTCAGTCCTACAACCCCATTTTTGCCGAAACAAAAATGGTTTGGGCTCTTCCCCTTTCGCTCGCCACTACTAAGGGAATCACTATTGTTTTCTTTTCCTCCGGTTACTTAGATGTTTCAGTTCACCGGGTTAGCCTCCTGCAAAGCAGGATTTTCTTCCTTACGGAAGAAAGGGTTGCCCCATTCGGAGATCCACGGATCACAGGTTATTTCCACCTCCCCGTGGCTTATCGCAGGTTATCACGTCCTTCATCGCCTCTGAGAGCCAAGGCATCCACCATACGCTCTTATTTACTTTACTTTTTTACCTTACGGTATATATTTTTCTCCCAATACGTCAAAGAACCTTATACCATTACTGGTATTGGAATGAAACTGAGTTTCGCACTCACAATGAGCTCTACAGCTGTTTCATTAGGTTTATGTTAAAGAACCTCAGTTGAAAAAAGGTGGAGAATAAGGGAGTCGAACCCTTGACCTCCTGCGTGCAAGGCAGGCGCTCTAGCCAACTGAGCTAATTCCCCAGATTTGCATATGTAGTCCCGCGCAGATTTGAACTGCGGACCCCTACATTATCAGTGTAGTGCTCTAACCAACTGAGCTACGGGACTGTCAAATCTTCGCCAGAAGGACTATCCATCGCTCTGGGAAAGTTTATATTTTTAAAAAAGGAAGTGAGGTGTGATTGTCATTCAAATAACTATCTCTCTAGAAAGGAGGTGTTCCAGCCGCACCTTCCGGTACGGCTACCTTGTTACGACTTAGCCCCAGTCACTGGTTTTACCCTAGGCCGCTCCTTTCGGTTACGGACTTTAGGTACCCCCAGCTCCCATGGCTTGACGGGCGGTGTGTACAAGGCCCGGGAACGTATTCACCGCGCCATGGCTGATGCGCGATTACTAGCGAATCCAGCTTCACGGAGTCGGGTTGCAGACTCCGATCCGAACTGAGGTAGGTTTTAGGGATTAGCTCCTTGTCGCCAAGTGGCTGCCCTCTGTACCTACCATTGTAACACGTGTGTAGCCCTGGATATAAAGGCCGTGCTGATTTGACGTCATCCCCACCTTCCTCACAGCTTACGCTGGCAGTTTCCCTAGAGTGCCCGGCATTACCCGCTGGCAACTAAGGATAGGGGTTGCGCTCGTTATGGGACTTAACCCGACACCTCACGGCACGAGCTGACGACAACCATGCAGCACCTCGTAGGCCGCCCATTGCTGGGAGATCACCTTTCGGCGACTGTCGTCCTACGTTCAAACCCAGGTAAGGTTCCTCGCGTACCATCGAATTAAACCACATGTTCCTCCGCTTGTGCGGGCCCCCGTCAATTCCTTTGAGTTTCAACCTTGCGGTCGTATTCCCCAGGTGGATAACTTAACGCTTTCGCTTAGCCACTGGCAGTATATCGCCAACAGCGAGTTATCAACGTTTAGGGCGTGGACTACCAGGGTATCTAATCCTGTTTGCTCCCCACGCTTTCGTGCCTCAGCGTCAGTTACAGTTTAGTAACCTGCCTTCGCAATCGGTGTTCTGTGTGATATCTAAGCATTTCACCGCTACACCACACATTCCAGCTACCTCAACTGCACTCAAGAATAGCAGTATCAATGGCAGTTCTACAGTTAAGCTGTAGGATTTCACCACTGACTTACTATCCCGCCTACGCACCCTTTAAACCCAATGAATCCGGATAACGCTTGCATCCTCCGTATTACCGCGGCTGCTGGCACGGAGTTAGCCGATGCTTATTCGTACAGTACCGTCAGCCCAGGTCACGACCTGGGGTTTCGTCCCGTACAAAAGAGGTTTACAACGCATAGCGCCTTCATCCCTCACGCGGCATGGCTGGTTCAGGCTTTCGCCCATTGACCAATATTCCTCACTGCTGCCTCCCGTAGGAGTCTGGTCCGTGTCTCAGTACCAATGTGGGGGATCATCCTCTCAGACCCCCTAGCCATCATAGCCTTGGTGAGCCGTTACCTCACCAACTAGCTAATAGCACGCATGCCCATCTCTAACCGCCGGAGCTTTAATTCTTCTGTGATGCCACAAAAGAATATTATGGGGTATTAATTCCGATTTCTCAGAGCTATCCCCCAGTTAGAGGTAGGTTGCATACGCGTTACTCACCCGTGCGCCGGTCGCCGGCATGTATTGCTACACCCGCTGCCCCTCGACTTGCATGTGTTAGGCCTGCCGCTAGCGTTCATCCTGAGCCAGGATCAAACTCTTCGTTGTACAAAAAGTTTAATACTGGTCAAGATAGTTATTTATCAGGAATTGACAATCACTTACCTCGTCTCTTCCTTTTTCAATCTTTCAAAGAACCATCAAAATTGGACTGCAAAGTTACAGACTATTTTTTAATCTACCAAATCTTTTTTCAATTTTTTTTCAACTTTTTTTTGCAGTCTTTTCAGAGAACGTTTTCCATTCAAAATGGAATGCAAAGGTACAACCTTTTTTTAAATCCACCAAATTTTTTTGGAAGATTTTTTATCTTTTTTTTCACAGACTTTTTAAGAACCGTTTCAAAAGCGAGTGCAAAGGTAATAGGTCTTTTTGAATTCACCAAATCTTTTGATGATATTTTTTTATTTTTTTCTTCATCATTGAAATTCTGAAACTTATAAACATGCCTATGTTAATAATATATATATAATAAGGTATAATGCCTTTCTGACTTTTGTTTCGGTTATCATATTATCATTATGACAAGAAATAATAGCCCATTTGAGTTCACTAACAAGAATAAAAAACACCATAAAACTCTATTGATTTTAGAAAAAAAGTTCTGGATTTCAATATAAGACAAAGGTAAATACCTTACTCAGAATAATTAATTAAAGTTTGTATGCAGTAATAGTTATCTTATGGTTTCATTTTTTGATAAATAGAAAATAAATCATTAGGTTTGCATAAATATTTAGTTAAAACGATGTCCGATTCAATCGTAATTATACCGACGTATAATGAAAAAGAAAACATAGAAGCCATTATCCGAGCTGTATTTTCATTAGAAAAAGATTTTCACATACTTATTATTGACGACAATTCTCCCGACGGAACAGCTCAAATAGTAAAAGAACTTCAAAAAGAATTTTCGGCTTCATTACATTTAATTGAAAGAAGTGGGAAATTAGGCTTAGGGACAGCCTATATTCAAGGCTTTAAGTGGTGTTTAGAACATCAATACGAGTACATCTTTGAAATGGATGCTGACTTTTCACATAACCCTAAGGACTTGTGCAGGCTATATAAGGCAGCTTCCGAAAACAAACCAGCACTGGTTATAGGATCAAGGTACATATCGGGGGTTAATGTTGTTAATTGGCCTATGGGAAGAATTCTTATGTCTTATTATGGGTCGGCCTATGTACGATTAGTTTCTGGCTTGCCTGTTCGAGATACAACCGCAGGTTTTGTCTGTTATCATAGAAAAATATTAGAAACCATAGATTTCAATAAAATCCGAATGAAGGGATATGGATTTCAGATTGAAATGAAGTTCTACTCCTGGAAAATTGGAGCTAAAATTGTAGAAATACCTATAATATTTACCGACAGAAAATTAGGGCATTCAAAAATGAGCGGAGGCATTTTTAAAGAAGCTATCATTGGCGTTTTTAAAATGAAGTTAGCTAGTTTGTTTGCGAAATATCCTTCCTTAGAAAAATGAATTCTGTTTTAATTAAGCAGGGAAACATTGTTTTCCACAACAAAATTGAAAAAGGTGACATTTTAGTTGACAGCGGTTATATTATTGATATTCATCCACATATTTCATGCGTTTCTTCTTCCTGTCAAATAATTGATGCAAGGGGGTTGTATGTTTTTCCTGGAATTATAGACACACATGTTCATTTTCGTGAACCTGGCCTGACTCATAAAGCTACTTTCTATTCAGAATCAATGGCAGCAGTAGCAGGCGGTATAACTTCTGTGATAGACATGCCCAATACTATTCCTTATGCATCTGACTTAGCTACCATACAGCAAAAAAAAGAAATAGCCCAAAAGAGCTCTCTTGTAAATATAGGTTTCTTTATTGGAGCACATCAACATAATCTATTTGAGCTTTTAAACTTTCCGAAAAATGAAGTGGCTGGCATTAAAGTCTTTTTGGGCAGCTCAACTGGTAATGTAAAAGTTGACGACAGTTACTATTTGGAAGAACTGTTTGCTCATTCATATTTACCAATTGTTGTTCATGCAGAATCTGAACCTATAATTCAACAAAATCTTATTCATTTCAAAGAATTATATAAAGATGATATACCTTTTGAATGTCATAGTTTGATACGAAATCGTGAGGCTTGCATTGTTTCTACATCCATGGCGGTGGAACTTGCCCGTAAGTTTGGAAACTCTTTACATGTTTTGCATATCTCAACTGCTGAAGAATTAGATTTTTTTGATGACAGTTCTTTTCCTAACATTACCGCTGAAGTTTGCATTCCTCATTTATGGTTTTCACAAGAAGATTTTAGGAAACATAAAGGACTGCTAAAGTGCAATCCTTCGGTAAAAACATTGACTGATAAAGAAAATCTTCGCAAACATTTAGCATCCAATAAAATATATTCTATTGCTACAGACCATGCACCTCATAGCATAGAAGAAAAACAACAACCTTACCTGCTTTGTCCATCAGGTACAACCTCTATTCAACATTCGCTTCTCTCGATACTCGAACTATATCATCAGCACTATATTGATTTGCCAACTATTTCAAGAAAAATGGCCTTACATCCTGCTCAAAAATTTAACATTCAGAAAAGAGGATCTATTGAGATTGGCAACTATGCCGATATTACTATTGTAAATCTTGAAAATCCTACTCATGTAACTAAGAACTCCTTACTATACAAATGTCAGTGGTCTGTTTTTGAAGGTTTTACATTTCAATCGAGCATCGAATATACTTTAGTTAATGGTGAAATTGCTTATTATAAAGGGAAAATAAATGATTCTGTTAGAGGGTTGCTTCTTGAATATTGTCAGTAAAATTTTCAGGTAAACGAGGCATCTCCGTCTCCGTCAAATATTGTCAAAGAGGAACAACCAATTTTTTCAAGCTTATCATGCAGCTCGGCTGTAATCATAAAGCGACGAATCGTTTTTTTCTTAAACAAATAGTTGATTGTTAAATTCTGCACAACCTCATTTGATAAAAACAAGGTAATATATTCAGGTTGTTTCTGAATAATCAACTGATTAATAGCAGCTGACAAGATTTTTTTATCGTCATCATTTACAAACACATACGGAATTCTTAAATGACCATCTCTTAATATAAAATACAAGCTACCTATTTGTTTTTTATTAAACACAATCTTTACAAATGTAGCTTCAAAGTTTTTCTCTTCACTTGAAAAATGGTATCTTCTGGCTTCATCTGATAATTCATCAACCCTTTTAATCCAGGGATAACTAACGATCCATTGAAATTCTTTTGATGTTCTATAAAAGCCTGGCAACGAAACAGAATATTTTATTGTATCAAAATCTTCACTTTTGTATGGAAGAAAATCAAATCTTGTATCTGCTTTTGTTTTCAGGAACAGCTTCCAAACCGCATTGATGCATACATCTGCTATCTGCAAAAAAGTTCGAAATTTTTGAAATGCTTGAAATCGTTTGGGCAAGACTTTCGACAAGCATGCGGTTCTGTAAATTCTAAATCCTTCTAGATCGGGTAGTCTTTTAAAAATTCTTAATCTTTCATACAAAGCTAATGCATCGTCTGTAAAATTAGTAATTAAAATATGATGATGATAAGCTTCATAAGCAGCTAAGACCATTTTTTTTGCAATTCCTTTTCCTCTTGCTGTAGGACTTACCCATATACAACTTAGCCATCCTGCATGAAATAAATTGTCTTTGTCGCAATGTATATCATCGGGCAATATTCCTAAATATCCCAACAAATAATTGTTTTCGTAAGCTAGAATCAGAAGAATATCGTTTTCATGTGCTCTTGGATTATGTATGTGCGAAACTGCCCTGTGAAACGAAATAGGAAGCACAGGCATTGTTTTATATGCTTCGCTTTGTATGAACTTAAAAAGCTTTTCTTTATTCAATAGCTGAAGTTCTATCATCGAGTTACAAATTTTTTACCAACCAATGATTTTGCAAAATAATAAAAATATTCTGTTTTTATCATTGCTTCGGCTGAGGAGGCATATTCCTTTTCCATTGGAATTCTCTGAACATGGCCGTTTATTCGTTCTTTATATATTCCCGCCCCGCCAAAACTAACATCTACCAAACCTTTTAAATGAATTGCTTTAATAAAGTCGCCTCCTATTCCTGCATCCGTAAATGGAAATGCAAACATCCGAATTTCAACAGGAACATGCTCTTCAATATTACGAAATGAAGAAAAAAGTTGCTCCATCCGCTCATTTTCTGTCAATTGCTGAAATTCAAAATGATTTGTGCCATGCGAACCTATTATCCAACCATTGTCGGCAAGTTCCTTCAATTCTTTCCATGTCATGTATGGCTTTTGCTCGCACAACAAACGATTCACGTCTATTTCGCATATTTTCAATAAGTTGTTTAACACTTCGGTTTGCTTTGAATTGAGGTTGAGTAATTTTTCAATACAGCCATTACCTTTTACCATGGTAAAATCGTTTAGTATGGGCAATATCAGACGTTCTAACGCTGGTTGTTGTTGAATTGCATCAATTATCAACGATACTTTATAACGATAAAACAAATCTTTATTGTCAACAAAGTCTGTGTTTACAAATACCGCTGCTGTTATTCCCTTTTTCTTAAGCACAGGAAATACAATGTCGTATATTTCACGCAAACCATCATCGAAAGTAAGAAAAAAAGATCTGCTTTCTGATTGCGTATTGCTTTGTGTATATTTGTAAAACTCTTTTGGCGAAAGAGGTTTAAAATGACGAAGTAAATATTCTACATCTCTCTCCCATCGCAAAAAAGAGATAGGCTGATATAAATGATGGAACAGTTGCGGAGTAAATGGTTCTATGGTATGATAAAATGGGCAAATAAGTTTTATTCCCGTAAGCTTTTCAAGAGCCAACAATGGAATTCCATAACTACATTTTCCTACGGTTTTAAAAAACAGCGATTTCATTGAATGTTTTGTCAATAAGAGTCAAGATTTCATTTTTTTGCCATGGTTCGAACCAATGATATTCTTTATCCCTTCTGAACCAAGTTAATTGTTTTCGGGCATATTTTCTGGTATTACGTTTGATTAATTCAACTGCCTCATCAAGACTGCACTTCCCGTCAAAGTAATCAAACAATTCCTTATAGCCAACTGTTTTTAAAGGGGTTAACTCACGGTAAGGGTAGTGTAATTTAGCCTCTTCGAGCAGTCCTTCTTTCATCATCTGATCTACACGATTGTTAATCTTATTATATAAATCATCTCTATCTGTATTTAAAGCTATTTTTAGAATGTTAAATGGTCGGCTTTTTCTTTGTCGCTTTAGAAAGGTAGAATAAGGCTGTCCTGTTTGAAGGCAAACTTCAACCGCTCTGAACAAACGATTTTTATTTTTCAGGTCTATTTTCTCGTAAGTTACTGGGTCGAGCTTTTTCAGCATTGCCCTTAACCATCCTATTCCATTTTTTTCGAGCTGTTCAATTAAATATTGTCTTGTTTCTGTATCGTAATCGGGCATATCGTCTATGCCATGGCAAACAGCATCAATATAAAGCCCTGAACCGCCTACCAAAAAAACAATATTGTACTGCTTAAAAAGAACTTCAAGCAACTGGCAAGCATCATTTTCGTATTTGCTGACATTATAATAATCATATATAGATAGATGATGAATAAAATAATGTTTTACCTCTTCTAATTGTTCTTTGGTAGGTGGAGCTGTTCCAATAGTTAATTCTTTATAAAACTGACGACTATCGGCGCTTAAAATTACGGTATCAAAATACTTAGCAAGATTTATAGCAAGATTAGTTTTTCCAACCGCAGTAGGTCCTGCTATCACAACTAACAAATGACGATAGGAAGAATTCATTTGACATCGTCATCATCTTCTTCAATATTTTCAAAATCTTCGTCAAAATCATCCTCTTCGTCGTCAAATTCATCATCGAACTCTTCTTCTAATTCTTCTTCATCCAGTTCTTCTTCGAGCTCTATATCTATTGGTGGAATATCTTTATCAATAGGAATATCGGGAATATCTTCTAAATCATCGTCGAGGATTGGGGCTTCTTTGCGAGTTACAGGTGGCAGCAAATCGTCGTCATCGTCGTCGAAAATACTTGTTTTCTTTTCCTTCTTGCCAATTTGAGGTGGTATTTCTCCTCCAAAGTCGGTACAAACTGGATAATACATGTTTGGAGATTCTTCTTTTGTCTCCATAAGCTCAATAAAGAATCCCCTATCATTTATGTAGTCAAAAACGTAAATAAATTTCTGATGTGCATCTTTAACATAGTCGCTCAATACTGCCTTTTCCATGGTAACCGTATTGCCCAACTTATCGTCCATTACCATCAATGGAATTTCTTTTAATCTTTTCCAACTATGACTTGCTACATAAAAAGAGGCCAGATGGCTTCTGTCGTATTCTAATTCGTCCTGAATTAAGTCGTGCAAATCATAAAAAGTTTGGTTGGATAAAATTTCAATATCCATGTAGAACTTTTCGTCTTCGTCGGAAAGCACTTTAAACTTATAAACCATAGCCTATATATCCATTAAGAAGTTTATTACATCTACATTATCTGCATAGTCCCACAAGTTAGGTTGTTGTGTTTTGCCGAAAGCAACACTTTCAAACAATCTATCTTCCTTACTAACAACACATTGCACTTGTGAAGACCATGACTTCATTTCGGCGGCTAATATACGAATATCTGAATAATAGTCATAAAAAATTACACCAATAGGAGATGAAATTTTTTCCGATTGTTTCATCATAAAAAAGCCACCGTCTATAAAAGATTCTTTGTTGAGCAAATATATAGTTTTTTGATATTCGTAATTGTTCAAATAATGATGATTATAAAAAACATGCTCCCACGATGAAAAGGCTTCAATTAGTAAATCAAAATTATAATTTTGCGGAACAAAAATTTTAGAAACATTGCGGCAACCCAATCCGAAGTAAAGAAAAACATCATCGGCCAGTGCTTTCAATTCTTCTTTTGTTTCTTTGCCAGTTAAAACGGCAATACTATTTCGATGCCCTCTGAAAATATGCGGCACTTTTCCAAAGTAACTCTCAAAATAAGATTGACTCATGTCGCTACCTGTAGCAATAACTGCATCGTATAAGCCGACTTTTCCTTCTGCAAAAGTTACAAATTCATTTACCTCAGCATGTTTTGAAGCTAAGACGTTAAACAAAAAAGGAATAAGGTTTTTATCCTTTGAAGACAATTTAACTACTGCTTTATGTCCTGAAAGAAAAACAGAAATAATGTCGTGAAATGAAACCAATGGAATGTTACCAGCAGATATTATCAAAACTGTTTTCGGTTTTACTTCTTCGAGCCTTTTTTGTGTATAAAGGCTCATCCATTTGTTAAGATTCTCCTGTGTTAATACTTTTGACCAGTAAGTTAGGGCATATTCTACATTAGCTTCTGTAAACCATGGATTATAGTTTACCTCGTTCTGGCAAACTTCTCTAAACAACAAACACTCCTTCTTGAAAACAGAAGAAGTGTTTGTAACATATTCCCCTAAAAAATCTCCAATAATCAACAGTCTATCAATCCGCTCAGTTAGTTTCATTAACATTAGTAATTAACAGAATCCCATGGGAAAGTAGAAAATGCTGTTGAAATGGCTGCACCAATCACTAAGATATAAATTATAATGAAAATCAGATATAATGCAGACAAACACAAACCTATAATTGCACAAATATATCCCGCCTGTAAATTTTTATATGAACTCAGTGTATATTTTTCAGGCGACTGACGGTAAAGCTTTTTTGCTTTATTGCCCAGCACAATTGATATAATACCCAGAGTAATACCAACAATTCCATAGCACCAGCATAAAGCAATAGAAATAATACCCATTACCAGCACGGCTGTAGAATTTGGTAACGGTTCCTGCATTACTGGATTTACGCTGGTAGTAACATTGTTTACTGAATTGTTTTCCATAGACTTACTTTTTTAATTAATCATGCAAAAGAAATACGTTTTTTTCAAAAAGGCAAATTTTTCTTAAAACTTTTTACCATTTATTTTACTCACATGTTTTCAATGGCTTATACAAATATCTATTCTATTTCTTATCTTTGACATAACCTTGTTAAAAATGCTATGATTAAACTATATAAGTTATTGATAATCATTAAAACCGTATATGTTGAAAAATATTTAATGGTAGTGCGATAATAGCTTGTTTATTTTTATTTTTAATATCATATCTTTGCGACATGGCCTTTTTGAGAACAGAAAAGAAGAAAAATCTGATGAATAGTATATACGCTTTTCGGCATTAAAAAACATCAACAAACAATTATAGAAAAATTACAACTTAAAGCACCTCATAACGCAACGACACAATCTGTTATAAATCAATATTTTACACAAAACCGGTAGTGCCAGCTCGATTTTACTACACATTGTATTACAGACAGTTACAAGTCAAAAGTGTCAAAGTCAAGAATAACCATAAACTTTATATTGAAATAAATCATCCTTCGTCTTTTCATATCGAAAAAAGTAATGAAGATATAATAAAATACATTAACGACATTACATATATACCTGAATTACAAGATTAACATTGGTCTTAAATAATTTTTACCTTTTCACCGCCACGGTCATGTGATGTTTGGGAGGTGCACCT
>FWWL01003085.1_pt1 | contig 31745 bp, 28 predicted proteins | sample 2228331 | NCBI WGS metagenome assembly FWWL01 (sample SAMEA103939775, study PRJEB20133) | metagenome
ATTCTTTTAATGTTCTCCTTACCTCTTCTGCTTGAGTTTTATCTTCTATTACATCTAATATCGGCTTGTCATACTCATCTATTAATACCACCACCTGTTTTTTATACTTCTTATTTAATTCTATTATTAACTTTTTAAAATTTCCTGGGATATCTTTTTCTTTATCCATTTCTATTTCATATTTTGTGTAATTTAACTCTAATTCCTCTTTCATCCTTTCGTATATCTTTTTACTCTCCCTTATATCTACTGAAAAATCTATTCTTATTACTGGATACTTTTCATCCCACTCCCATTTACCCTCTATATACAATCCTTTAAATAGTTCCCTTTTACCTTCATATATATATCTTATTGTTGATAATAACAACGACTTGCCAAAGCGTCTAGGTCTACTTAAAAACACATACTTTGAACTACTTAATAATTCATATATATACTTTGTTTTATCTACATATACATAATTGTTCGTTATTAATTCTTTAAAATCGCTTATCCCTATTGGTAATCTCTTCATTTATTTTCTCCTCCGTTAATATTTTATATAATTAATCTAAAAATTTTTAATACTTTAAATGATATAGTAAAAAACCTGAATATATTCCCAAAAAATAAAATAAAAAAAGAAGATATAATACTTTCATTAATTAAATTTAAATATTTATTAACTAAATTCCTTTTAGATTAAAAAAATTGATTTAAATTATCAGGTGCTTTTTTATAAGAATGTAATTCCATGGTAAAGGTAGCTCTACCCTGAGTCAAAGATCTTAAAGAAGTAGAATAACCAAACATTTCTCTTAAAGGTACCAAAGCCAAAATCTTATTAATAACGATATTAGATAATTGCTGATAAATAGAGATTTCAAGGATCTCAGCGTCTCGAGAATTCAAGTCATTAATAACATTCCCCAAGTATTCTTCATTAACAATAATTTCAACTTTCATAACAGGTTCTAATAAAATAGGGTTAGCCTTAAGTAAAGCTATTTTAGTAGCTTCATAAGCAGCTACTTTGAAAGCTAAAGTAGTAGAAAAATTAGGATCAAATTCCCCATCTATAATTTTTACTTTTAAATTAATACAACTATAACCAGCAACGGGTCCAATAACTAACGCCTCCATTATCCCCTCTTTTATAAACGGAATAAATCTCTTAGGGATTTTATCTTCATCAACTTCATCATAAATTTTAATTCCATTTTCAATAGGCTGAACCTGTAAAACTACATAAGCAGTCTGTAATTTATTAGCTATCTGTTTAGAAAACCTATATTCTGCTTGAGCCTTAGTAGTTATAGTTTCTTTATATTCTACTTGAGGCTTACCGGAATATATCCTTAAATTAAAATCCCGCATTAATCTATCTTTTATTATATCCAAATGTAGCTCTCCCATACCAGAGATTATTATCTGGCCAGTTTCTTCATTGATTTTATACCTAAAAGTAGGATCCTCTTCAGATAACCTTTCTAAAGCTTTAAATAATTTTTCTTCATCTGCCTTAGATTCAGCTTCTATAGCAGTAAAAATAACAGAAGGAGGAATATTTATACTCTCTAAAACTATATTCTCATTAGGATCAGGGGAGTTAAAAATAGTATCTCCAGTAGCAGTTTTCTTTAATCCCATAAGAGCCCCAATATCCCCCATCTCTAACTTAGAAACATTCTCTATATAATTAGCATGTAATTTTATTATCTTAGTAATCCTTTCGGAAATATTTTTAGTAGTATTTTTAATAACCATCCCTTCTTCTAATTTTCCGGAATAAACCCTTATAAAGGAAATTCTACCAACATTAGGTAAATAACTGACTTTAAAACATAATGCTAAAGTCTTAGAATTATGATGATAATCTAGTAAATTTATTTTTATTTTTTGTTCTTGGAAGTCTTTATCTATTTTATAAGCATCTATTTGAATAAAATCTAAAGGATTGGGTAAAAAATCGATAACAGCATCTAAAAGTAGCTGAACACCTATATTTTTTAAAGAGCTACCACATAAAACAACAACCCCTAATTTATTAAGAGTTATATCTCTTAAAGCATTGTAAATATCATCAATAGTATATTTATCTTCTAAATATTTCAACATAAAATCATCATTTAATTCAGCGATAGTTTCTAACATCAAGCTCCTAATATTTAAAGCTTGTTCTAAATTTTGTTCAGAAATATCTTTAAATTCATAAGAACTACCATCTTCATTTGTCCAATAAACTTCTTTTAAATTAATTAAATCAATAACTCCTTTGAATTCATTTTCAGAGCCAATAGGGATCTGTATAGGGATAGGTTTAATAAGAAGACGCTCTTTTATAGATTCCATTGCATTAAAAAAATTAGCTCCTAATTTATCCATTTTATTGACATAAACAATCCTAGGGATATTATATTTATCAGCTTGTCTCCAGACAGTTTCAGTTTGAGGCTGAACTCCATTAGCCGCATCTATTATTACAATAATTCCATCTAAAACTCTCATAGATCTTTCAACTTCTATGGTAAAATCCACATGCCCAGGAGTATCTATTAAATTAAAGAAATAATCTTTCCAGTAGAAAAAAGTAGCAGCACTAGTTATAGTAATGCCATGCTCTTTTTCTTGAACCATATAATCCATAGTAGCAGTACCTTCATCAACACTACCAATCTTATAAATTCTTTTAGTATAATAAAGTATTCTTTCGGTAGTAGTAGTTTTACCGGCATCAATATGAGCAACTATCCCAATATTTCTAGTTTTTAATAATCTATTAAATAACTCTTTATCTTTTAGTTTTTCAACTTCAGATTGAATAGACATAATTATCACCTTATTTTCTTTATTAAATCAGTACCAATAGATTTATTATCATCCAGATTTTGTTTTTTAGCTTCTTCTTGCTTGATATTATAAATATAATCAGAAATAAGTTTTTTTAATGAATCAGGAGAAGTATTTAAGGATTTATTAAAATAAATTTCAGCTAAAGCTTTTTTATCCTTTGTTAAATAAAGTTTTCTACCTATCTCCAAATTTAAATAAGGATCTATATTTAAATAAGAATTAATTTCTGATCTAATTAAAGAAATCTTATTAATTAAGTTTTTGAAATCTTGAAAACCATTACCCTCAAAATCATAATTAACTACTATATAATCTAACACTTCTTTTAAATCAGAAGAACTTAAAGATTTAACAGAACTAATTAAATAATTTTTTGCTTCTTCTTTCTTATTTAAATTAACTAAAACCTGATAATATAAAATAACATCATTTTTGTTAAACTGTAATTTATTTGATTCTTTATATTTAATAACAGTAAATATTTTATCATAAGCTTTCTCATATTTCTTTTGATCTAAATAAAATTTAGTTAATGCATATTTTATTTCTAAATTCTTATTATATATCTCTTCATAAGAAGTTAATAATTTTTCAGCTTGTGAATAATTCCCTAAAATAGAATATAAAGAAACTAAAACTTGTAGATTTTTAAAATACTCAGGATTAGAAGGATTAGTGTATTTAAACAATATAATAGAGTATTCTAAAATATTATTAACATCTTCATTATTTTTAAAGGAATTCTCAAAAAGATACTTAACAATATCTATATTTTTAGGAATTTCAGATTTATTATTCTTTAGCAATTTATAAGCATCTTTGATATATAAATAGGCGATAGTCTTATCTTTATCTTGATACAAATTAAATAAACTTCTGTATAATTCAACCGAAGGACCACTAGTTTTATACTGTTTAATTAAACTCTGTAAATTATGTTTAAAAACTGCATCTTGAGTAGATTCTTTAGTAGTAAATAAAACTAAAATAGCACTAGAGAAAAAAATAACTAATATAAAACTATAAGCTAATACTCTAAAAGGATTTAATTTATATTTTTTCTTTATTTCTTCCTGAGTAGATACTTCAGGATTTATTAACTTATTTTCTATCTGTTCTTTCTTTTCTTTTGATATTTTAACTTTTTTTTTAGGTTTAACTTTCTTTTTATCCATAAAACAAAAATTATTAACTAATTAATTCTAATTCAATATTAGTTTTAATAAAGCCAGGTAGATTAAGAGTAATATTATAAATTCCGGTAGCTTTAATAGGCTTATCAATTTCTATCCAATGTTTATCAAAAGTTTCATTTAATTCTTTAGATAAGATTTCTGCGATTTTTTCTTTAGTTAGAGCTTGATAAAGCTTTCCATCTTTTCCAGCAACAACTTTTATAGTAAATCTCTTAGAATCTATTTTTTCTTTTAATTTTAATGATTTTTCTTTTAATTTTTGATTGCGTATTTCAATAGATTTTTTGAGATTATCCAATTGTTTTTGTAGTCCTGGGCTTAAAGGAGTAGCTATCTTTTGGGGTATTAGATAATTCCTAGCGTAACCATCTTTAACATTCACAATTTCCCCAGCTTTTCCTAAATAAACATAATCTTTTAACAATAAAACTTTCATAAGAACTCCCTCCTTATATTAATATGTTTTTTATTCTTCTTTTTGTGTTTTTTTAATTTTTTTAAATTGTAAATCAATAAACATAATAATTCCACTAATAGAAAGTCCGAATAAAGCCAATGCAACAACTAAAGCAAAATACTTTAATACCCCCAAAATCTCATAAGTATGTATATTAAAAATAAAATCTTCAAAATCGTTAGGAATATTTTTTCTAAAAACGAGAATAAACCCAGTTATAGCAGTAATCATAAAAAATATAGAAAATATAAATCCAACCCATCTATGTATAACTCGTATTAATTTTATCATAATTTAAAAAACCTCCGCTATAAAACCTTCAATTATTATATAATTATACCAAAAAGTTATAAAACCTTTTATAACTTGTCATTATAGTTTTATTATATTCTATTATTTATACCACAAATTTTTAACACCAATTATAATCATTTTAACAGAGATAGATAATAAAATAATACCAAGTATTCTAGTAGTGGCATTTATTCCGCTAGTTCCTAATCTATTTAAAATTTTATCAGAAAATATCATAAAATAATATGCTATAATTAAGCTAATAATAACGGATAAAACAACAACTACTTTTTCCAAAACACTTTGAGAATTAGATATAAAGATAATGATACTAGACATAGTAGCGGGTCCTGCTAAAGTAGGGATAGCTAAAGGTACAACCCAAAGTGCTTGCTCTTCAATTAATTTTTCACGGATTTCTTCACGTTCTTCTTTAGTAGTTTTAATATCAGTTTCATGAGCATTAAGCATATTATAAGCTAAAATAGCTAATAAAATTCCCCCAGCTACCTGAAACGCATTTAGATCTATACCTAAAAACTCCAGAATATATTTACCAAACAAAGCAAATAAAAAAACAATAAAAATAGAAAAAACTAGAGCCCTATAAGCTATAATTTTTTTTAATCTTTTAGAAGCTCCAGAAGTAATAGCTATAAAAATAGGGATAACCCCAACAGGATCTACTATTATAAAAAACGCTACAAAAATCTCTATAATCTTATATAATTCCATAAACAATTTTAATAACTTTAAATATTTTATAAATCCACATTTTTTTTAAGTTCTACAAATTCTATAAATCTAATTTAAATTAACAAGATATTCTTTAAAAATAAATTCTAAAATACCTAAAAAAATTTCAGAATATTTATTTTCATTATCCTTAAAAATTTCTCTAATAAAATCTCTTAAAGAATCAAAATCTTCAATATTACGTAAAATACTATAAAACTCGTAATTAAATTCATTAAAATGAGTAAATTTAATAAAATCATAAAAATCAATTAATAAATTTTTATTAAATAAATATTCCTTAAACTCAAGAGTAAAAATATAATTAATAACATCTTGAATATTTTTTATTGAAATATATCTATTATTAAAGATAGTTTTTTTAAAAAAATTATTAACAATAAAATTAAATTTTAGATCTATTTTTAATTCTTCATTAAAAGGATCTAAGAAATACAAATTAAAAGCAACATTTAAAAAAAAGAAATACAATTTAATAATAAACTTATAATTATTATCATTATAATATTTAATTTTCTCTTTATCAAAAATATCATATAAAATTTTATATAAAATATCACTTAATCTAAAAAAATAAAGGGAAGAATTATAAAAATCTTTTATAGCATAATTATAATAAGATATAATTAAAGCTAAAATAAAGGATTTAAAATAATCATTTATTTTAAAATAAAATCTAAAGATTTTTTCATAAAAAGAAATTCTAAATTCAATAGAATTAAATTGGATAGTTTCTAAAATTCTAATAATAAATTGATCAACGATAGTTAAATACAGTTTATAAAAATCAAAGGGATTAGAATAATTCTTATCATTATTTATTGAAATTTCCTTTTTAGCTTCATTATAGAAATTAAATAAATCAGTTAAAAATTGCAAAACTTTAATATTATTGTATTTAATTAAATTAAATAACTCAACTAAAAAATCAACAAAGATAGTAATATTTCTTTTAATATGGTATTCATTTGTTAATCCTTCAAAAAAATTTAATCTAAAAATATATAAAACATCATTTACATTAATTAAATTCAAAGAAAATTGTTCCTTTATATAATTAAGATACTGTTCAATATATTCTATGGAATCATTGGAAATATTATATAAACTATATTTATCATTCCTATAATTGTTAAAACTATGTATTAATTCTTTAATTTCAGGAATAACATCTGAATAACTATTAACTATACGGATTTCAACAATCGGATTTTTATCAAAAGATAATAATTCATATATTATACTGATTAAAGCTTCTTTTAAATAAGTAAGTTGATATTCTATTAATTTAATATATTTATATTGACTAAGAACTGAAATAAGTTCTTTATAGCTTATCCCAGCAATCCAATAATTTTTTTCCTTTAAATTCTCTTTAATTAACATTTCTATTTCATTTATTTTATTCAAAATTTCCTCGGTTTTTATTTCAAAAGTATCAGAATCTAAATAATAATCTATGTCTTTTTTTAAATTCCTAATTTTTATATATATCAAAGGCAAATTGTCAATCATATTTTTTATTATCTATCAATTTCTCCTAAAACTATATCAAAAGTACCCAAAATAACAATAACGTCTTGTAATAATTGGTTTTTACATATTTCAGGGAATAAAGACAAATTAGAAAAAGCTCCACTCCTATATTTAACCCTATAAGGTTTTTCATATCCATCAGAAACAACAAATACTCCATATTCTCCCCTAGGAGCTTCAGTTTTTATATATACTTGTCCTTTAGGAACATTAAATCTCCAACCTAACCTAATATCAATATGATTTTGTATCCTAATAGCTGGGTCCTCTAAGATTTTTACAACCTGCTCAACAATTTTAACACTTTCTTCTAATTCCTTCATTCTTACTAAATATCTTGCCATATTATCAGAAGCGGTTTCAACAGGTACTTCAAAATCCAATTCATCATAAATTAAATAAGGTTCAGCTCTTCTTAAATCCCATTTAATCCCCGCAGCTCTTAAGATATGTCCAGAAGCACCATAAGATACCGCTAAATCCCTTGGAATAAATCCCACATCTTCCATCCTTGCTATAAATATAGGATTCTCTGTTAATATTCCATGTAGATCTGGAATTTTTCTTTTTAACAATACTATAAAATCTTTTATATCATTTATAACACTATCAGGGATATCATAAGCTACTCCACTGGGTCTAATATAATGTAAAGTTAATCTAGCACCAACAAGTTTCTCAAAAATATCTAATACATACTCTCTCAATTCAAAAGCCCATAAGAATGGAGTAATAGCACCAGTATCTAGAGCTATTAATCCATACCATAGAAGATGGCTAGCTATCCTTTGTAATTCCACTGCTAATACCCTTAAAGCTTGTGCTTTCTTAGATGGCCTTATTCCCGCTAATTCTTCTACAGCCAAACATATAGGTAAATTCATTGCCATAGCAGAAATATAATCTTGCCTATCAGTTATATGAATCCCCTGAGTATATGTTAAAGATTCCGCAATCCTTTCCATACTTCTATGAAGATACCCTATAACCGGTTTAATTTCTAATATTACTTCTCCATCGAGTTTAACTAATAATTGCAGAATCCCGTGAGTAGAAGGATGTTGTGGCCCCATAGCTAACCACAATTCCCTTATCTCTATACCCTCTTCTTCTTCTACTAACTCATTAACCAAGATATCCTTATGTAATAAAAAATTCTTAACTTGAATATCTTCCTTTAGATTAGACTTTAAGTTAGTTTCCATAAAATAACTCCTCCTTAAAAATTTATTCTAATTTTAGCTATTTATTTTAATTTCCATTAGCTTTAATAAATTTTAATATTATTAACCTTTTTGATTTCTTTTATTTTTTAAATAATTATTTATTCCTTTAGCGATAGCAATAGCTAATTTATTTAGATTTTCATAACTCATTAATTTTATAGCGTCATTATAATTAGTTATAAACCCAAGTTCTAATAAAACAGCAGGTAATTTATTGTATTTCATTACATAAAAATTAGCTTGCCTTATACCTTTATCTTCAAATATATTAGTTTTAACCAACTCACTATGAATATATTCAGCTAAAGGATAATCTATATCTTTATTATAAAAAGTCATAACTCCATTAGCAAAGGAATAGGTAGAGGCGTTAATATGGACAGACACAAACACTATTGCATTATTTCTATATCCCACATTAACTCTTGCTTGTAATTCTTCAGTATCTATAGGGCTTCCCGTTACTTCTTGGTCATTATATCTAGTTAAAACAACTTTATACCCCATTTTTTCTAATTTTTCTTTTAATAACAAAGATATTTTTAAGGTTAGATCTTTTTCTTTTATACCTAAATTATAATTTACAGCACCGGAATCATTACCCCCATGTCCAGGATCTATAGCTATTACCATCCCATTATATGAAGCATAAGTTAATTCTTCATCAGTAAATTTTTCTTTAACTTTTTGCTTTACAACAAAAGATAACAATTTTCCTGTTATATCAACATTAGCATTAGATAAGATAATATTATAATCATTTTGTGGAGTAAAAGTTACTCTAACTATTGGGAATGGTTCCAATTGATGCTGAGAATATTTTATAGATTTTAAATATTCATTGTTAATTTGTAATTCATTATTAGATATAGTTAGAATTGAGTTATAAAAATCAATAAAATATCTTCCATCATCTAATTTATTTACAGAGTATTTAGGTTGTTTTTCCGCTTGAATTAATATAGAAATATTATTTCCTGAGTAAGATGGAGTAATCTGATAAATTTTTATTTGCTCTTCATTATTTTCAATTTTATAATCATATAAGCTTTTTTTAGCATATAAATCTGGTAATCTATCAGAGAAAATAAACTGTAATTGATTAGGTAAAAATTTAGCGATATTTTTAACTTTTTGATTCTTTTTTATTTCAATAACTACTCTAGTTATAGCAGGTAGCTCAGAGAATTGAGAAACCCTTACTTGATAAATATATTCATTGGATGATAATATTTTTTGTCTAAATACATTTGGAGATAACACAGTATCTTGAATATCAATAACATATCTTAGTGGGTTATTTAAATAAAAAGCTTTTTGGATTTTTATTTCTCTGCTTGAGTTTATAACAACTGCATCTTCCTTTATATCTATATAAGTTATCAAAGGATATAAATAAACTTTACCTTTTTCATAATCGAATACTGCAGAAAATCCTATTTTATCACTTATCAAACTAAATGGAATATATATCTTATCCTCATATACAAGGGGGGAAAAATTTACCTTAAACTTATTCATATCATTTGATATCAATGTACAATTATTAATATTTTTATGATTATCTTGATTTATAACTATTTGCCAATCAATAAATCCCAAAGATTTCATAAAAGTAACGAAATCGTCTTGATTAAAATATATCTCATTTTCAGTTATCATCTGATTATATCTAAAAGGAATAACTTTATTCTTATATATAAAAGTTATCTTTTTATCATTAGAATTTTTATTAATAATATTTTCCTTAGTAATAACGATATCTTCAGAATAAATAAATCTAAAATAATTAGCAAATACTATGAAAAATAATAACAAAAATATTTTATAATTGATGTTAATTTTTTTCATTTTCATCCCCCCTTCCCCTCAAAAAAATATATCCCCTTTACAATTAAAAAACTAAAAAATCAAATAACCTCTTCTTTTTTATTTTCTATATTCTAATTAAGTTTTCCTTTAAAAAAATTATCTTCTAAATAAAACAGATAATAAAAATTAAACGATTTAACAAGTAAATCTTTTCTAATGTTAAAAATATCTAAAATATTCCTATCAAGTATTTCTGAAATTTTTTTAAAATTATTAAAATTATCAGAATAATATGAAAATGATAGATAATTTAATTTTTCCAGTAAAGAATTATCATCAAAAAGTAATTGTTGAATATAGCTTAAAGGTAAGGGGATTTCAAAAAAAACACTATAAAAAAACCGATTCAAATTTATTAACTTAATTTTAAAAGCTAGTAGATAATTTATTATTTGCTCTGGCAGATAATAAAAAGCAATATAATCATAATTATCTAAATTTATTATATTTCCTAATTTTTCATAATTTATAGAATTAGAGAAATAAATATAATTATCGGAATTTAAATCTTCTTGAGAGAAAACAAAAATATAATCAGTTTCCATTAATTTATAATAATCAATAAACAATACTTTTTTATTTTGTAATATTTTACCTTTAAATTTAGCTTCAATTTCATTAAGAATTTCTTTGATATCATCGATATTTAACAAAGAATTTTTTCTTAATAAATAATCAGTTTTATAGAATAAAAAACTAAGAATTATCTTAAGAAATTTTTTAAATTGATTTAAATGATTTACAATTTTTTGTTTTTGATTAGGTTCTAATTTATCATCAAGTAAAGAATTACTAAGTTTAAACGAAGTATCAGCAAAACTTTTAAATCCTAAAACCTCTAAAAATAACTTAAAAGAATAGTCATAAAAATCTAAATCATCTATTAATTTTAATATATTTTCAAAAGTAATACTAACATCATTATCCAAATTTAGCGGTTGATTTAAAATAATTTTTTCAATTATCCCCGTAGGTTCATTTTCCCATATTTTAAGCAAATTAAATTCTTGCTCAATAGAAAACTTAAATAAATCTAAATCAATTCCATAATAATATCTTAGCAAAGCCTTAAACATAGCAATAGAAACATTAATAAAACTAAGGCTAAAATCTTGATTTTCAAAATTTATGAATTCAATATCTTCTAAACCAATATTCGTTAAATTAATCTCCAAAAAATTAAATTCATTAACAATACTATAAGTCCAAAAAGTATAAGAATGCCTATAAAATAAGTCAATCTTATAAGATCTATATAAATATACTCTAAAAACAAGGTTATATTTTATTATCTTATACTTATTTAATGACTCAAAAATATAAAAAACATTCATAGGAATTAATTTAACTCTATCAAAGAAGCTAGAATTTTTAGTAGGTAGTTTTTCAGTTAAAATGGTTTCATTTACTATACTAAAAACTTTTCCAAGTGTTAAAATTTTAATAATATCAGCGTTCTCATTCCAGGCATTATAAATTTTTTTACAAGCCCTATCTATTTCATAAAAAATCTTAAAATATATAGAATATTTTTGAGTTAATTCAAAAGGCAGTGATTTTATTATTTGTTCAAAATTAGAAAAATCTTTTAATTTTTCTGTAAGTATAAACAGTTCTAATATTTCCGTTTTTTTTATAGATTTATTATATATACTTATAACTATTCCTACCCCATCATTTGAATAATTTAAAGACATAGGTTGATAATAATCTATAAATTCTTTTATAGATATATTATTTTTTATTTCACAATGATGATCATCCATATGATAAACAATGTAGGGGAAACTTTTCTGAGATAAATCATAAAATTGTAGCTCATTATATAATAATTTATTTATGTACTTTTCATAGATATTTAAAATTTTATTTTCAAAGTTTATAATTATCTTTTCTGGGGGTAATTTTTTCCAAGTTTGATAATCCTTTGAAATCAATAGATCTTTTTTATAAAAAGGAATTATCATAGTCTCTGTAGATTGCAACTCCTGGGTTTTCCTTCTTCCTTTTCTTCCTTCTTTTTGAATAAACTCTTTAATATTTAAAGGTAATCCATAATGAATAACTTTATCAACTTGACCTATATCTATACCAACTGACATAGTTTTAACTGTGATAACAATAGATAAATCCCCATTTTTAAATTTTTGTTCTATTTCCATTCTTTCTTCTTTTTTAATTTTAGAATGATGGATTGCAATAAAATCAGATAATTTAATATCTTTCCAATTATTATTTATTTCTTCCTCTAAGCGTTTATATAAAATATTTGCTATATTTATCGAAGGAACAAAAACAATTACCTTGAAAATCCTACCTTTATTTTTTATTTCTCTAATTTGATTTATTATATTTATTAAAATATCAATTATTAGAATTTTATTTTCTTTTAATATCTCATGTGCTAAATCATGAAGAATAATTTTGTCAATAAACGCTTCCAGATTTATTTGTTCATCATTATTTTCAATTATTTTTTCAATTATTTCATTTTTGTTATTTTTATTATCTAACTCTTGGTTTAATTTATTATACACTTCTATTTTAGATAATATTATGTAAGTATTATTTTGTGGTTTATAAGCTTGTCCTGAGATTATTTCAGTATTAGCTATTATTTCCTTTATTAAAAAAGGATTGGAAATAGTAGCACTTATTAAAATTATTTGAAAATCAACTCTAAAAATATCCTTTATTTTTTTTATTAAAAACAATAATTTTGTAGAATTAGTACTCCCATAGAAATCGAATTCATCTAATACTACTAGCTTTAGATTATAAAAAAATTTCTTTAGCTTATGAGACGCTGAAACTAATACATCAAGTAAAATTTCAGGGTTAGTAAGTAATGTCAAAGCCTGCTGAATTTCGTAATCATAAATATACCTAGAAACATCTCCATCATACCTTAATAAATCCCCTTTTAATACAATAATATCTTTAGATTTTTTAAAATTTGAATTAGATTTATAGGATTCTTCTTTCAAAGTAAATCCTGCTTGTAAATAGTATTCTTTTATTCTGTTTAGTTGATCCAAAGCTAGAACTTTTGTTGGATATACAACTAAAGTTTTAAAATTTTTATTTTTTAACTGATTTGATATTGTGTAAAAAGTCCAAATCTCTGTTTTACCAGAACCTGTTTGAGCATTTATTATTAAATTCTTACCTTGAATTAAACATTTTATAGCTTCTTCCTGATGACAATACATCTCAAAATTAGAAAACTTAATCTCATAAATATTTTCTAAAATATCACAAAATCTATTTTTACTTTTATTTACATTTCTTTCAGGTTCGTTATAATATAAATATCTTAAATTTAAATCATTTAATATTTTTTTAAAACTAAAATCCATATTAACTTAATAATATTTTTAATTACAAAATTTCATTATTTTTCATTTTACTTTTCTGTAAATAATTGATCCCTTTTTCGGTTATCTCCCATATTCCATAAGGAGAATTTTTATTTAAAAGTCCTTGAATAACCATATCATTTCTTGCCCATTTAGCATTATTTCGCCACCTTGGCTCACCATTTGATTCTAATTCATCTAAATCCCTACTAGTTAATTTATCTTTAACTTTTAGATAAACTTTTTCCAGTATTTTTCTTACTTTTGCTTTACCTCCCAATTCTAATAACACTTCTAAAATTGGAATTATATACTCATTTTTTGGGGTTATTCTATTTTCTTTTTCTTTTTTTAATAATAAATATTCATTAACATTTTCATTAATATTTTTATTTTCAATTAAACCATTTTGAAAAAATAATTTATTATATTCTTGTTGAATTTCTTCAATTTTTTTATAAACTCTATTAATTTTCCTATTTTTTCATTAATATTTTCTAACTGTAAATGATTTTTATTTTCTATATTTAGAGACATATATTCATTTAATGACTTAATATTTTCTTTAAATATTTCAATTAATATTTCAAAAGCTATATTTACTTCATCTTGTTTTATGAGCAAATTTCACCACCTCCATGATATTAATAAAAAATTAAACTATCTTTTTATTATATTTTAAACTTTTAGTAAAAAAATCCTATTACAAAAGAAAAATGAATTAATTATATAGTAAATAGGAATTTATAAAAAACATTTTTTATATTTCACACCAGTTTAATTATAAATCAGAGGATTTCCAGATAATCAGAAGAAAGAAGTTTTGATTTTTTAGTGAATTTAGGGCTAAAAATATAGGCTTTTGTATCAACTAAAATAGGTACAACATAAAAAGTTTGTATAAGTTTTTCTTGTAAATCAATCAAATATTGTTTTTGATCATAAGAATACCCTGCCATTATCTTATTAACTAAATCATCATCTATATTAAATCTGTAAAAATTATAAACTCCATTACTACTATAAATTTTTGAATAATTAAAATAAGGTTTTAAATTAATAGAAATAATTATAAAATCATATTTATCTAAATTGAAATAATTTTCAAGAGAAAAACCAGAATCTTCTTGCTCTAAATTAAATAAAGTTTCAGAAAAATTGAATTTATCTTTTAAAACTTCAGTAATAAGATTAGCAATAATTTTTTCAGAAAAATTCCTATATATAATTATCCCTTTAACTTCCTTTTTAGATAATTTATATTTAAAACTTTGTTCAGATTTTATTACCTTATCGGTATCATACAAAGCAAAATGATTATAAAGTAAATAATAAGAATAAACAGAATAATTAATAGGTAATTTATTGAGAATATTTTTTCTTAAAGCATAATAAATACTTTTTCTATTTTCAATAGTTAAATTTGGATTAAAAAAAATAAAAAAAACATTTTGATTAGGTAAAATTTTAACTTGAAAATCCTGTGGAACTTTAATTAAATTAACTAATTTAGGATCCAATTTAATTAAATCTAACTTAGAGATCTCCTTACTAAGATTTTCATAATCCTTAAAACCAATAAATTCTATTAGCCTATTATTTTTTTGATTATATATAGTAAAAATATTTTTATATTCTAAGGATTTTATACTAACTAATTTATAGAATTCAGAATCTTTTAGATTTGAGGAGTATGGTCTTAAAAAATCAAAATTAACTTTATCTTTGTAAATAAAATCCATTATCTGCTGTTGATAATTAGGTAAATATTTACTAATTAATATAGTAGGATAAGGGAAATAAGGTAAAGAATAAGAATCATTATACTCAATATTTAAAGAATCTTGGAAAATTGTCATCTTATTTATAACAAAATTTTGCCTATATATCCACTTTTTTGATAGCAACTCAATAGAAAACAAAGAAGGAGTTTGCAAAATATCATTTAGATTAATTAAATTAACATCACTCTTAAAATCTTCTTTACTTATAATTATAGCACTTTTTAAAGAATCATTATTTTTAATAGAATACATTTTTTTATTATCCAAAGAAGGAATATCCTTTAAGATTTTAGATTTAGGCAAATAGTTATCATCATAATAAAATAAAGACGGACAAACTAAATTAAGAATATTCATTGTTAAAAAGTTGGGTTCATCTATATAGTTTAAATTAATATTATCATCTAATAATGCTACCCTTAAATATGGTTTCAATCCTAAATTACAAGAATTAAAAAATAAAATTAAAACACTACTAAAAATAATAACAGCTAAAAAGAATCCTATCTTTTTTAAATTATTACTAGTGATGCTGTTATTCATAAATTAAAATAACTAATTTATTTTAATCAAAGTAATAATCCATGGTAATTATATCAATCAATTTCCCATGATAATAAATTCTCTTAGGTAATCTTGCAACTTCTCTAAAACCCATTTTCTTATATAAATTAATAGCAATAGTATTAGTTTCAAAGACATCTAAAGTCAGAACTTTAATATCTTTATCGTTTTTAGAAATATGGATAGCTTTATTAAGTAAAAATTTAGCCAAACCTTGGTTCCTGAATTCCTTATCCACAGCAATAGCTAATACCGCTACATGAGAAGCCCTATAACCTAATTTATTAACTTCTAAATTTGCTACCAACTTATTTCCATAAAAAACACATATACAATGTAATTTATTAGATTCTATTTTTTTTATTATACTTTTTAACCAATCTTTTTCTTCTTCTATAGTTACTTTTTCATTCTTCGTAATCTGAGCTTCTTCTTGTACTAACGAATTAAAAAAACTCACAAATGAATATACATCCTCCATTTTAGGAAATCTTATAATAAATTCTTTATTATTTATAATAACCTTTTCCTCTTTACATAATAAATAACACATAAATTCTTAATATTCAGTTATTGTTTGTAATTTTTTAAATTAAGTTTTATAATAAATAATTCAAGCAATACTTTAAATATAAATTTAATAGTTTTAAAAATGTTAAAAGTAGAATATTTTTCAGTATGTTTATCAAAAATAGGAAAAATATTATAAATTTTAAAATTATTAAATACCGCATATAACAGTAATTCCAATTGAATTAAAGAAGTATTAGATAAAATTTTTTTGTCTTTAATAAAATAAAAGAACTTATTATTAAAAGCTTTAAATCCGCCAACAAAATCATCAATCCCTTTTATTTTTCTAAAGAATAATATTTTAATAATATAAATTAAGGTTTTATGCATAATTTTTCTAAAAAATGATACATCATAAGAATCTTTTAACTTAGTTCTATCAATATTAATCAAATCATAATGCATTAGTTTATCTATTGATAAATCGATAATAGACAATTCAAAAGGTAGATCAAAATCCATTATAAAGAAGAGATTATTTTTATTAATAAACATAGGCTTATTATAAATATTTTTTAATTTACTAAGTGCAAACTTAATAGCATAACCTGTCCCCCTATTCTTATCATAACTAAAATAATAAATAAAAATCTTGGTATTATTTAATTTAAAGTTAGCATAATATTTTTTTAAAAATGATTTTAAAATTTCTAAAGTTTTATCAGTACTCCCATCATTAATAATAAAAATAAAAAAAAAATATCTTTATATAAAATATTATTGAGATAACTAATTAATTTATCCAAAGAAGAATAGATAATATTTTCTGAATTATAAACAGGTAATATAAAAATTAAATTCATATTTTTTATAAAGATAATTGAGAAAAATCGGCAAATTTTATAGTTAATAAGAATGCATAATAAAGAGAAAGTATTCTATTTAATCTTTTTTCTTTATTTTCAACCATTATCATTACATTATTAAAATAATTATCAACAATTTTAGCTAATCCTTTAATAAATTCAAAAGCTTCAGTATAATTAGACTTAATTATACTCTTTATATAAGATTCTTTATTATTTTCAATATAATCAATCAATTCAAATTCAAAATTATTATCAAATAACTCTTTATTTACTTTAATAAAATCCACTTCTTCTGGGTAATCTATTATATCTATATTACTATATTTTCGATAAATATATTTAAAAATAGAATCTTCTTTTATTTCAATATTCTTAAAATAATCTAAAAAGATAATATTTTTTAGCCTTTTAGAAAGAAAAGCAACAGTTTTTATCATTTCAAAATCTTTATCAGAAATCCCAGTAATAAATTCTAAAATTTCAATTCCTTGTTTATAATTATGAAACAATATATGTAAAACACTTCTAATATAATCATATTTAAAATTTTCTAGCTTCAAATTTTCTTCTACTCTACTAAAGAAAAACTCTTTTAAATCTTTTAAAATTGTGCTAAAAGGTACAATTACTTCAATTTTATCTGAATAATTCTTATCTCTTAATAAAGAATAAGAATATTTAAAAATATTTTCAAGATTTAAAGGTAATCTAAAGTGATGTAATAATAAAATAAGTTGAGCAAAAGTTCTTTTAAGAGCAAAAGGATCTTTTGAAGCTGAGATCTTAAACCCAATAGAATAAAATGCTATAAGAGTATCAATTCTATCAGAAATTCCAACAATAATTCCTGGATAATCCGAAGGGAATTTAGGATTTTCTAAAGAATCAGGCAAATAATGCTCATATATAGCATTAGCTACTGATTCTTCTTCCCCTTGCTTTAAAGCAATATATTTACCAATAACCCCTTGTAAATTAGGGAATTCAAAAACAATTTTAGTATCCCTATCAGCTTTACATAAATGCGCAGCCTTTATTATATTATCCTTAATTTTATTATCACTTATTAACAAATCAGAAATATATATTGCAATATTTTTTATTCTTATAGTTTTATCATACAAAGATCCCAATTTTTCATAAAAAGCTATATTTTTTAACTTAGGTACTCTTGAAGCTAATGGAATTTTTTCATCTTCTTCTAATAGATGTAAAGAATCCCTAAACCTTGCTTCTACAACTTTTTTATAATTATAACTTAATATTTCCTTATCTTCTATAAACCCTTCTTTAAAAACTAAAAAGGAATTAATTATATTTTCGTCCTTTTTAAGTGGAATAAATTTTTGTTGATTAACTATAACATTAAGAATAATTTCATTAGGTAATTCCAGATAATCTTCATCAAAACTGCTATCTACCAAAACAGGATACTCATACATATAAACCAATAAATCTATAAAATCTTCATCAAAAATAGCATTAACTTCATTTTTTAATTCGTATTTATTTATACTATCAAGGATAATATTCTTTCTTTCATGTGGAAAAACAATAACCCCCGCTTCTCTTAAAATTTCATTATATTTACTAACATCCCTAATCCTTAAAGGCTTATTATTAAATATCCTATGCCCATAAGTATTATAAGTAGTTTTTAAATTTAAGATATTAAACTCAATTAATTCATTATCTAATATAACTACAACCCATCTAATAGGTCTTATAAATCTAACTTTTTTATCATACCAATACATTGATTTTTCAAACCTAAAAGAATTAATAAATTTATTAACTAATTCACTTAAAATTTCTTTAATATGTTTAGATTCTTGTTCTAATTTATAAAAAACATATTCTTTATCAGCTATTTTTTTTATTTCTATTCCTTCTATTTCTTTTAAAATAATATCTTTATTATTATAGTTTAAAGTATTAAAATCAATGCCTACACTTTTCAAGAATCCAATTAATTCATTAGTAATATTTCCGTTAACATCGAAAGCTCTACTAAGAGGAGGTCCTTTTTTTTCTATGAAAAACTTCTCCTGATACTCACTAACATTACCCAATATAAATCCTATTCTCCTGTTTGTTAATATATAATCTATATCTTTATAAACTAAACGATATTCTTTTAATAAGCTTGGTAGAAAATTCAGCATCTGATTATATATATCCTTACATTGACTAGCAGGTAAATCTTCTACTCCTATTTCTACTAATAAATTTCTCATAATAAAATCTAATGGATTCCTTTACTTATTAACTATTATTGATTTTCTACTTTTTTAATAATAATTTTTTTTATAAGATAGAGATTTTTTGTACTTTTTTAAACACTATTTTTTATACTAAAAAAATCTTTTAATTTTTCACTTAAATCGATTTTCTCCCAATTAAGATTTAAATCTTTTCTACCAAAATGCCCATAAGCAGATAATGGAGTATATTCAACGTTAAATAAATCAAAATTCTTTATAATACCTCCAGGGGTTAAATCACATAACTCTTTAATAGCTTGTACTATTTTAGATTCCTCTAAAGTAGAAGTATTAAAAGTATTAATATAAATAGATACGGGATTTTCTTCACCAATAACATAAGCTAATTGGACTTCTACTTTTTTAGCTAAATTAGATTTAACAATATTTTTAGCAATATAGCGCGCCATATAAGCTCCACTTCTATCAACTTTAGTAGGATCTTTACCAGAAAAAGAGCCTCCACCATGTGCATAACCACCATAAGTATCTACAATAACCTTTCTACCAGTTAATCCACTATCAGCTCTAGGACCACCTATAACAAATCTTCCAGTAGGATTTATATGAATTCTCGTTTTATCTTTATCAAAAAAGTTTTTATTTAATTGATTTTCTTGAATAAATTCATCTAAAACAGGTTCTATAACAACAGAAATTATATCATCAACTAAAACCTTATAAGGAATCCCATCTTTATGTTGAGAAGATAAAACAATATCAGTAAGAAAAGTTGGTTTATTATCTTGATAGTATATACTTACTTGAGTTTTTCCATCGGGTCCCAAGTAATCTAATATTTTTTGTTTTCTTACCTGAGATAACCTATAAGCCAATCTATGGGCTAATAAAATAGGAGCAGGCATTAGTTCTTTAGTTTCATTACAAGCAAAACCAAACATCATTCCCTGATCTCCAGCTCCAAAGCGAGTATCATCAGATATATCCTCTTTATCTCTAATTTCTTTAGGATTTTCAACACCTATTGATATATCAGGAGATTGCGGATCTATTGAAGTAATGACTGCTATATAATCTGGATCATATCCCCAAGTAATATCATATCCTATATCCTTAATAGTATTTCTAACAACTAATGGAATATTAACAAAAGATTTGGAAGTAATCTGACCTACTAAAAGGCAGCCACCAGTGAATACTATAGTTTCAACAGCTACTCTTGAAAATTCCTTATATTTTCTATTATTTTTTCTATCTTCTTGTAAGTAAGCATCTAAAATTGCATCAGATATTCTATCAGCTACCTTATCAGGATGTCCTTCAGTAACTGATTCTGAAGTAAAAACATATTCTTTCATTTCTCACTTCTCCTTCCAATTAGTTTATTTAATAATATTATTTATTATATACTTCAACAAAAATAAGAAAAATCCTTTAAATAATATCTAGCTACCATTTTTAGGATTTTTATTATCTGATTTTAAGTTTTTAGTATCAGAAGATTTAACCATTTTTTTTACAAAATCAACTATAACAAAAATAGAATTAGAAGCTATTTTTTGGGTATTATCGATTAATAATCTTATATTTTTAGTAACAAAATTAATATCTTCTGTGATATTACCAACATTATTAGTTATTCTCTTAGCGTTAGAAGTGACTTCAGTTATATTATATAATATAGGCTTTGAATTTTCCATAATTTCTTGTAGTTTTTTTAAAGTATTATTAGTTTCATCAACAACTGTTATTAACTTATCTAACTTTGAATTCAAATTATTTATAAAATTAACAATAACAAAGATCAAAAATATTAAAGGTATAATAATAATAAGTGAAATTATTAAAATAATTGTAGTATTAATATCCATTTAAAATTACACTCCTTTTTATAATTAATTAAAATTTTATTGATTTTTTTAAATTTATTTTGAATTATTAAGATTTTTAAATTACCATTCATCTTCTTCATCGTATTTTTTATATATTTTTGAATATTCTTCAAAATTTTCAAATTCTGTTATAGGTAATCCGCAACTTGGGCATTCTTCTAGTCTTTTTAATCTCTCAATTTCAATAATTTCTCCACAATTAGGGCATAATACTAAATCATCCTCACTAACTAAATATTCTTCATTTTCAGAAAACATATCATCAGTTGAATCTTCTTCTTCTAAATCCAATTCATATATATCTTCCATTTCTAAATCATCTAAACTAAACTCTTCTTCTTGGAATTCATCCTCATCAGTTTTTTTAGATGTATTTTTTTTAGAGTTTATATTTTTTGTATTTTCAATAGTTTCTTGCTCAATTTCCCCTTTTTTTCTATTTTTTTTAGAATTATTAAAATTATTGTTTTTTATATCTGAGAACTCTTGAGTTTGTAAAATATCGTTATTTTCTAATTCTTCTGGATTTTCAGATATTTTTTTGTCAGTATTTTGTTTAATAGATTTCTTTTTAAGTTTTCCATTATTATTATCGTGAGTTAATTTACTTTTTTTAGGCATTTAAAATCTCCCCCTTACCTACTAAAATTAATTAATATTTTATTTTATTAATTATTCCTTTTATTTTTTCAACATTTTGAATAATATTTCCTTTATATAAAAAAGAAGAAATAACTATATAATTAGCCCCAGCTTTTATTATTTTTTCTATATTTTCATCATTAACTCCTCCATCCACACTTATAAATACATCCCCCCAATCTTTTATTATTTCTTTTACTAATGATATTTTAAATAGCATATTTTCAATAAATTTTTGTCCAAAGAACCCCGGATCTACTGTCATAACTAAAACGTTATCAATATACCCCTTTAAATATTTTAGAAATCCAACATCAGTTACAGGATTCACAGCTACCCCTACTTTAACATCCAAATTCTTACTATATATAATATTCTTTATATTTTCTATAAACCTAAAAGGAAACTTAATAACCTCTATGTGAAAATTTATCATATTTATATATTCAATAATTTCTTCTATATAAATTTCAGGATTATTAACCATTAAATGAACATCTAATGGTAATTTAGTTATATTCTTTATTTTTTTAACAATAGATGTTCCAAAAGTTATATTAGGTACAAAATTCCCATCCATAACATCTAAATGTAAATAATCAATATCTGATTTCTCGGTTTCCTTTATCAATTTTTCAAGATTATAAAAATCCCCCGCTATTATTGAAGCACTTAATTTAATACCCATAATTCTTTAAAATTCTATTTTAATTAAAATTTGTTTAACCAGCTTTTAACTCTTGGTTTTAATATTTTTATTTAAAAATATTAAAAATCCTTCTAAAAATTTCTTATAAATAAAATTTTATTCATAAATTAACAATCTATTAACATTATTTTTACATTTTATTAATATTTTTCAATTAAATTAAAATAAAAAAGAAGATATTATTTAAAGTGAGGTAAAAATATGAGAGAAATTTCCAATAAAATAGAAAATAAAATAAATATTATTAATCAAAAATTTGAAAATATAAATAACAAAATGTCAGAAATAGATACCAAATTTGAATCAATATTCAATAAAGTAGTAAATCAAAATCAAAATAATACGAAAACCCAAAATGATATAGAGAGCTTATTAAGAATGCTAAACACAAATAATAATTCAGTTTTTAGTAGTTCTCTAAATAATTTAAGGAATGATAGTATAATAGAATTTAGAGGTTTTAAAATGAGAGCAGATGTTGCAGCAAAGTTTATAAAATTAGAGGAAATGATAAAACAAGAGTTCCCAGGTAGGCAAATAATAATAACATCTGGGATGGATGGGCAGCATATGCCAGGTAGTAAACACTATGAAGGAAAAGCTATAGATTTTGTTGTAGAACCATTAACTATTGAAGAATCAAAAAAAATAGAAGAATTAGCTAAAAAAGCAGGTTTTGATGTATATAATGAATATATATACGATAGTCCATATAAAACAGGCCCACATATGCACATCCAAATCCCATAATATATATAAAAAACAAAACTCTCACATAACTTCCAAATTCTAAAAAATCTATATTTTTCCAATTTTATTTATTTTATATTTATTTTATAATCTCATATTCAAAATTAATTAAATCCTTTTTTACCTTATCAAACTCTATCCCAACTAAATATATCTTTTGGTAATTCAGATACTTCTTATAATATTCTCTCTCCTTTATTTGTCTCAACGCTTGCCCTTTCCACTCCTCCCTCTCTACCACCTTAAACTCCATTACATATACTACTTTTTTATCTACTACTACTGCTAAATCTATCCTCCCTTTACTTGTATTATCTTCTATTATTACATTATATCCCGTTGCATATACTAATCCATATATCGCTGCTGCATATACATACTCATTCTTTAACACCTCATAACTTATTGTACTTATAAATATCTCTATCTGCTTTCTTATCTCTTCTATATTTTCTTTTTTAAATGCTATATTTATTAATGTTGTCTTATCTACTTGGTAATCTCCTGTTATATAAAATAATATCTCACTATTAAATGATTTTCTCACTTCTTTGTTCGGATAATCTAATGAATATAATACTTCCTCATTTTCATACTTATACTCCTCTTTTATTGTTAAATATCCAGTTTGAAACATTAATGCTTCTATACTTATATACTCTATGTCAAACTTCTCTAATATCTCACTTGTATAATATTTCTTATACAAATATGGTAAATCAAAATTCTTTTGTTTTATTATTTTAAATAAAAACTCCGTTCTCCCTGTTTCATACCAATAGTTCCTTATTTCCTTCTTATCTAAATATAACAACACATCAAATGGATTATATACTTTATTACTCAAAAAATTATATCCGTTATACCATTCCTTTATCTCTTCTAAATTTACATCTTTTAAATACTCTTTAAAATAATATTCTAATTCTTCTTGTGTATATCCACATATATCTCCATACCTCCTATCTAATGATATATCCTTTAGCTGATTTAATCCGCTAAACAGTGATACTTTTGCAAATTTTGAAACCCCTGTTACTATCACAAATTTTATATACTCATCCATCCCTTTTAATACTGAATAAAAAATCTTTAATGTTTTTCTTACCTCCTCTGCTTGTTTTTTGTCTTCTATTAGATCTAATATCGGTTTATCATATTCATCTATTAACACTACTACCTGTTTTTTATACTTCTTATTTAATTCTATTATTAATTTCTTAAAATTCCCGGGGATATCTTTTTCTTTATCCATTTCTATTTCATACCTTGCATAATTTAACTCCAATTCCTCTTTCATCCTTTCATATATCTTTTTACTCTCTTTTATATCTACTGAAAAATCTATTTTAATAACTGGATATTTTTCATCCCAATCCCACTTTTCTTCTATATACAATCCTTTAAATAATTCCCTTTTTCCCTCATATAGATATCTTACTGTAGATAATAATAAAGATTTGCCAAAGCGCCTTGGCCTACTTAAAAATATATATCCCCCATTATTCACTAATTCATATATATACTTTGTTTTATCTACATATATGTAATTGTTTGTTATTAATTTCTTAAAATCACTAATACCAATTGGTAATCTCTTCATAAAAACCCCCTTTTAAATAAGCATTTTCTAAATTAATATTTAAATTAATTTAAAATATAATCCTGTTTTTTCTTAGGAATTTTCAGGAATTAGAAGAAAATCTATAAAAAATATAAAAAAAATATAGGGGCAGCAATGCCCCCTTATTTCTCGTTTTATTTCCTTTTGTTTTTTATTATAAAATCTTTTTTATTATAAAATCTATTTACTTATGACGCTTTCTTGTCTATATAAAACAGGCACTAAAGTTATTACACTACCTGCTAATAAATTTACATCTATCCTATTCAAATCAAAGAAAAATGTAGTATTTTTAACACCTTTTATATTAACATTACCACTATTAGTTATCTTAGTGTTTCCTACAATTAGATTTCCTTGAAACAATAAATTATTAGTAGTTCCAGTTTTAGCTTTTAGATTATTCCCCACGAATACCATACCTTGCAACTTCACATCCCTTTCACTAAACCCACTTGATGCTAATAAAGAGGAAGTTATACTAGGGCTATCTTTAAGATTATTTAGTGCACCGGAATAACTAGCTGGATTAGGTTTACTAGGATTAGGATTATTACCGACAAAATTTTTATACAAAAATGGAAAATAATTTGAATTTGGTTGAGGATTATCAGAAATTGGTAAGTTATTATTCCATCCCTTTTGATTTAAAACATTTAAATAAGAATTATATAATCCATCTAACCTACCCTTAGCAAAATCTTTTGATTTTGTATAAACTCCATCTCTATTTGTAACAGTATCCCAACTCGTATTACTTCCAATAACATCTTCTATAATTTTGGGATCTTTTTGAAGAAAAGCTGTTGTTATCCATGCCAACTTTGCCATAGTAAAATTCTCACTACCATTATAAGCAGTACCATCAATAGAATCAAGTAATACTAAAGCAGCATCTTTATTCATTGTTAGAGTTGATGAGTAATTAGCTCCATTTCCGCTAACAATCAAAGTAACATCTGATGTACTATCGTCCTTTTTTTTTCCATATAATTTTATTGTATATCCATTTACATTGTCAAATATCAACAAATGGGAATTAGTATAATTATCATATTGTGGATTTGCATCCCATAATTGATAACTAGGGGGATTATTAGGATCTATATTTACCCCTTTATATCTATATATTTGTCCATTTAATTTGTTATCTCCCCATTTACTATTTATAATAGCTTTATAATTATTTTTTATATCAAATTGCCCCCCATTTTTCCACATTTTATCAAAATCCCATTTTTTGCGATCGAATAGATATTGAAAAGCAGTATTGTATTCATTATTACTAATTTGATTATTATTACCTTTTGTTATTCTTATATTAGGAGTATTATTTGTAGAACCAGTAGCCCAATTTACCAAAGAATAAGCCAACATTTGATCAAACCAATTTAAATCCTGTATATTATAGCTAAGCGGATTTATATAAAGATCATTATCAACAATCAAAGCCAATTTATCATCAGAAGATTTCACTTGATCAAATCTTACCACCATAGAACCAGATTTTAAAGTATTAGTATCTAAGATAGATATATTACTACCATTATAACTCAACCATGCACCAGAATCATATCTATAAGGGTAAAAAGTGTCGCCATTGCTGGTATAATCTACTGCAAAAGCATTACTAACTGTTGAAGAATTAGAAGGATCACCATTAAGGATAGCAAAAGTTCCTTCCCCCTTAACCACCCCATCAATAGTAACAACTAGGTTTTCACCATACACAATAGAACCTTGATTACCTCCTAATAATATTTGAACATCTCTATTAGCAAAGTATTTGTTGGAATCGCTATCATTAACTTTTCCAAAGCTACTTACAAAAAAGAAATTATTATTGCCAGTTGAGTCTGAAATTATTTTAACGTTCTTATTTATTTTTATTTGATATTTATCTATATTTATATCATTTGGAAAAGAGTATCCTGGTGGTAAAGTCACACCTGGATTTATTCCATCACTAAGACTACTTACATTAATGCTATCTAAAGCATTTTGTACGTCTGTAATACTCATAGTAGAAGGAAAATAAACAACTTTCTTAGAATCTACAAATATATAATATCCAGCCGGCAAGGTTACATAATTATTAGGATCACTAAATTTACTTTTAACTAAATTAGCTAAAGAATCCCTAATTTTGGAAGTATTAGCATTCTTATCTTTAACAGAAACATCAGCTTTTATAGCATTTTCAACTGTATTTTCTCTACCTTGACCCAACAGAGAATTATTAGGATCTTGAGGATCGTTTATTTTTGTATAATTAGTACCGTCAAAAGATAATCCATTTCCACTATCCTGTTTTACAATTAACGATCCATTTATAGGAGCATCTTGGTTATTAGTCAATTTAAAAAGGGTTTGTTTAGATGGATTATTTTGAGAATCCCTTAGTGTTATATTAAAATTTTTAGCAATTAACTTATTAGTAGTAGCATTATCAGAAATAGAAAAAATATTATTTGTAGTATCAATAGTCATAGTTCCATTAGCATAAGCAGAAGCACTTAATAAGCCTCCATTAGTTAGTTTTTGATCAACATATCTAACTACATACCTATTAGTATTAGGAACTTTAGAATAACCCATTGCCATTAACAACACCGTATATTTATTAGCATTCCTATACCCATTTATACCCGTTATATCAACATCATTATTAGCATTATTAACTGACGTATACAGCGGATAACTAATACCACTAATATTTGGATAATTTACATTATCACTAAAATTAAAATTTATTCTATTATTATTAAAATTAACAGCTACTGCATTAGCATCATCTTTTTTATAAGTATTAGAAGAACCAGTATTATTACCAAAGAAAAGAATAGCACCGCTATCTGTTAAATTCTTATTCATGGGACTTATCACCAACGCCACCATAATTTTACTCGGAGAACCAACAACATTGAAATAACTATTATTAATAGTTGAATCATTACTTATTACAATTTTATCTTTCAAATTCAATACACATATCCTATAATTATTACTATTAATCCTTTTTACTATATTAGTATTATCATTATTAGCTAAACTACCTAAATTAACTTCATTAGAATTAATAGTTAGCAAGCTTGGTTGAGAAGCGATAATAAATGCAGCAATGTTAATCGCAGATTCCGCATTATTTATTGCCTCATTTTCCGAATAAAAAGATTTCATATCAGCATAGTTAGCTCTCGTTAAAGCAAAAAGAGCTACTGACATCATTATCAACACTAACACAAAAAATAACGTACTTATTAACAATATCCCCCGCTTATTAACTTTAACTCTATCTTTTAAATCATTCATATAATCACCTCCATTTATTATATTAAAAAAAAATCCCAAAAACTCCTACATACTTTTTTACAATTTTAAAATTTATATAACAATTTTAAAATCTATATAACAAATAGAAAAATAACTAAGTCCCCTTCCTAATTACATTATGCTCAAAATTAACTAAATTTTTATTTACCTTATCAAACTCTATCCCTACTAAATATATCTTCTCATAATTCAGATATTTTCTATAGTACTCTTTTTCTTTAATTTGTTTCAAAGCTTTTCCTTTTTCTTCTTCTCTCTCTAGTACCTTAAACTCTATTACATATACCACCCTTTTATCCACTACTATTGTTAAATCTATTCTCCCCTTGGATGTATTATCCTCTATTACTACATTATATCCCGTTGCATATACTAATCCATATATCGCTGCTGCATATACATACTCGTTCTTTAACACCTCATAACTTATTGTACTTATAAATATCTCTATCTGCTTTCTTATCTCTTCTATATTTTCTTTTTTAAATGCTATATTTATTAATGTTGTCTTATCTACTTGGTAATCTCCTGTTATATAAAATAATATCTCACTATTAAATGATTTTCTTACCTCTTTATTCGGATAATCTAATGAATATAATACCTCCTCATTTTCATACTTATATTCTTCTTTTATTGTTAAATATCCAGTTTGGAACATCAACGCCTCTATACTTATATATTCTATGTCAAATTTCTCTAATATTTCACTTGTATAATATCTCTTATGCAAATATGGTAATTCAAAGTTTCTTTGTTTTATTATTTTAAATAAAAACTCTGTTCTTCCTGTCTCATACCAATAATTCCTTATCTCTTTCTTTCTTAAATATAATAACACATCAAACGGATTATATACTTTATTTGCTAAAAAATTATACCCATTATACCATTCCTTTACTTCTTCTATATTCACTCCTTCTAAATACTCCTTAAAATAATTCTCTAATTCTTCTTGGGTATACCCACATATATCTCCATACCTCTTATCTAATGATATATCCTCTAATTGATTTAATCCACTAAACAATGATACTTTCGCAAATTTACTTACTCCCGTTACTAACACAAATCTTATATACTCATCCATCCCTTTTAATACTGAATAAAATTCTTTTAATATTCTTCTTACTTCTTCTGCTTGTTTTTTGTCTTCTATTAGATCTAATATCGGCTTATCATATTCATCTATTAATACCACTACCTGCTTCTTATACTTCTTATTCAATTCTATTATCAACTTTTTAAAATTTCCGGGGATATCTTTTTCTTTATCCATTTCTATTTCATACCTTGCATAATTTAACTCCAATTCCTCTTTTATCCTCTCGTATATCTTTTTACCTTCTCTTATATCTACTGAAAAATCTATTTTAATAACTGGATACCTTTCTTCCCAATCCCATTTATCCTCTATATACAATCCTTTAAATAGATCCCTTTTACCTTCATATATATATCTTATTGTTGATAATAATAAAGATTTCCCGAAGCGTCTAGGTCTGCTTAAAAATACATACTTTGAACTACTTACTAACTCATATATATACTTCGTCTTATCTACATACACATAATTTCCCTTTACTAACTCTCTAAAATCACTTATTCCTATAGGCAATCTCTTCATTTTCCAACACCACCTATTACTTCATACTCAAAATTAACTAACTCCTTTTTTACCTTATCAAACTCTATCCCCACTAAGTAAATTTTTTCATAATTTAAATATTTTTTAAAGTACTCTTTTTCTTTTATCTGCTTTAATGCTTTCCCTTTTTCTCTTTGATTCTCTATTACCTTAAACTCCATTATAACGAAAGTTATATGAAATATATATACTAGTTTTTTATCCACTACTATTGTTAAATCTATTCTTCCTTTTGATGTATTGTCTTCTATTATCGCATTATATCCTATAGAATATATTAGCCCATATACTGCTGCAGAATAAACATATTCGTTCTTTAACACCTCATAACTTATTGTACTTATAAACACCTCTATCTGCTTTTTTATCTCTTGTAGATTTTATTTTTTAAATGCTATATTTATTAATGTTGTCTTATCTACTTGGTAATCTCCTGTTATATAAAATAATATCTCACTATTAAATAATTTTCTCACTTCTTTATTCGGATAATCTAATGAATATAATACTTCCTCATTTTCATACTTATACTCCTCTTTTATTGTTAAATACCCTGTTTGAAACATTAATGCTTCTATACTTATATATTCTATAACGAGAGATGTATTCTCGAAGTTATATGATAATATGTCAAATTTCTCTAATATTTCACTTGTATAATATCTCTTATACAAATATGGTAATTCAAAGTTTCTTTGTTTTATTATTTTAAATAAAAACTCTGTTCTTCCTGTTTCATACCAATAATTCCTTATCTCTTTTTTATCTAAATATAACAATATATCAAATGGATTATACACTTTATTAGCTAAAAAATTATACCCATTATAACGAACGCAGTATGCGTGAGTTATATGAAATATAACGAACACAGTATGTGTGAGTTATATGAAATATACCATTCCTTTATCTCTTCTATATTCACATTATCCAGATACTCTTTAAAATAATGTTCTAATTCTTCTTGAGTATATCCGCATATGTCTCCATATTCTTTACTTAATGATATATCTTCTAACTGATTTAATCCACTAAACAGTGATACTTTCGCAAATTTACTTACTCCCGTTACTAACACAAATCTTATATACTCATCCATCCCTTTTAACACTGAATAAAATTCTTTTAATGTTTTTCTAACATCTTCTGCTTGAATTTTATCTTCTATTAGATCTAATATCGGCTTGTCATACTCATCTATTAATATCACTGCCTGTTTTTTATATTTTTCATTTAATTGTATTACTAATTCTTCTAGTAGATATCCCCCATTTTCCTCTTTTTCTCCCATTTTTACTTGATGCTTCCTATAATTCCTTTTTAATTCATAATATATTTTTTTCTTTAATTCTTCTTTATTTTCTATATCCTTTGCAAAATCTATCCTTATTACCGGATATTTTTCACTCCAATCCCATTTATCCTCTATATATAATCCTTTAAATAATTCTTTTTCTCCTTCATATAAATATTCTATTGTTGATAATAACAGTGACTTCCCAAAACGTCTTGGCCTACTTAAAAATATATATCCCCCATTACTTACCAACTCATATATATACTTTGTTTTATCTATAACGAAGGCGTAAGCCTAATGTTATATGAAATACATATATGTAATTGTTTGTTATTAATTTCTTAAAATCACTTATCCCTATTGG
>FWWL01000733.1_pt1 | contig 31721 bp, 23 predicted proteins | sample 2228331 | NCBI WGS metagenome assembly FWWL01 (sample SAMEA103939775, study PRJEB20133) | metagenome
CACCAAAATAACGCTTAAAAATGGTACTGAAATAAGTTGGATTAGAATAGCCACAGACTTCGGCTATTTCATACTGTTTCATCTGGGTTTCATCCAGAAGTTTCTTTGCCTTCTCCATTCGCAGTTTAGTCAAGTATTCAATAAAAGTAATGCCGAGCTCCTGTTTTAGTATAATACTGAGATAAGAGCTGCTTACATAAGCGTATTGGGCAACTTCCTTAATCATTAAGTTTTCTTTTGCATAATTCGCATTCATATAATCGGTTACCCTTTTGAGAATAACAGCAAATTTTCCTTGATTAATTTCTGCAAAATTATCATTAATCAGATAACAGACTTTCTTTAAATAATAGATCAGTCCTGGGATATCCTTCTGGGAAATGATTTTATGGTAATAATTAGCAGGATCCACAAGAACTTCATTGGAAGCATCCATTCCCTCCGGAAGCTTGATGATCTGGAAGTACATGTCGCTGACTATCATAATCAACATCATAAAGGAGGCTATTCCTTCCCTTTTCAGGGTTTCCTCGAAAAGATTAAGCTCAGTATCAATCCCTTCTTTTGTACCGGTGCGAACCTCCGATATTAAGGAACTTATATCATAGTTTAATACATCTAATGGTACCGTAGCAGAGCCTTGGGGATACAATTCCTTCGTCCAGGCTTTTGCATAGGATTTTTCCCGATTCTCCCTTGCGGCAAGATAGGATTGTTTCAAGCCTTCCAGCCCTCTATTGATGGGACCATAGGTTAGCTCAATCGGATCATCATCATACTTCCGGTTCTTCAAATTCTGATGAATGTTATCCATAGCAGCCTGAAGTGCTTTTTCTGAGGATCCTTGCTGACATATCATCCGTTCACATTTTCCACTTTTTAATACAAAACAAGTATCACAGGAATTTATGATTTGATCAACTTTCCTACCGAACTCATGATCAATCTCCGTTAACTCCAGATAATCACTGTTAATCGTTCTTAGTACGAGATTTTGCATCTCAAAAATCCCCGCCGCATAATAATTATCCTCGGGATTAATACCCAATAAATCAAGGGATTGCATGATTGCATTGATTGAGATGTTATGAATCAGCAGATCAGTATAAATTTGTTTTAGAATATAAAACTTACCTTCCTGTTCAATTTCCTTCAGTTTCCGGTATTCATTACGTACAGTAAGGCGCTCTTCGTATTCAACTTTGATTTTTTCTAGCGTTGTAATCAGACTGTTGATTTGGATGGGTTTTAGGATGAATTCATAAACACCTGCTTTTATTGCTCTTCGGGCAAACTCGAATTCATCATGCCCGGATAATATTATGAAATATAAATCCGGATATTGCTTCTTCATTTCTTCCACTAAGGTCAACCCATCTAGAAAAGGCATCTTGATGTCGGTCAGTAAAACATCCGGTTGAACATCAGCAATTACTTTAATTGCTTCTCTACCATTGGATGCTTCTCCGGCAATCTCATAGCCGATTCCTGTCCAATCAATATAGTGGATTAATCCATCCCGTATCACGTCTTCATCCTCTGCAATCACTATTTTTAGCATGGGGTACCTCTTTACGATTAGGTAATTGATAGGAACCTTTATGAATCTGTTATCTTTCGTATCGTCGCATATACTCTTGTCCCAATGTTAAACTCACTTTCAAAATGTAATCCGTATTCTTCACCGAAGTAGACTTGGATTCTCTTATGTACATTGATAACACCATAAGCATTTTGGTCATAATCTCTTCCCGAAGCAATCATTTCCCGAAGTTCTCTTAATTTCTCAGCAGTCATTCCTATCCCGGTATCCTCCACACATAGAACAATATGATCCGCGATGGCAGCTGTAATTTTGATTTCACCTGGACCTTCTTTTTCTTTGATACCATGATAGATAGAATTCTCGACAAGCGGTTGTAATAACATTTTTATCGTCTTATACTCCAAAATCTCATCAGGAACTTCAATGGAGTAGTTCAATTTCTTGTCGTAACGGATCTTTTGAATACTAAGGTATTTCTCCACATGAGTTAATTCATCCCTTAGAGTGATGAGATCGCTGCCTCGGCTGATACTTATTCTGAAATAGGTTGATAGGGAGTTAATCATTTCCTCCACCTTATCGATTTTGTTAAGGCGTGCCATCCAACTAATACTTTCCAAAGTATTATATAGAAAATGTGGATTGATTTGGGCTTGCCAGGCTTTTAATTCAGCGATCCGGACTTTTTTCTGATTGTCAATTTCCTTCGCAGTCAGTAGGTTGATCCTTTGCAGCATATGATTAAAGCTGCTGGCAAGATTTCCGAATTCATCGTTTGTTCCTACATCAACTTGAATATCAAAATTACCCGATTCAACGATTTTCATGGTTTTACTAAGTTTTTTGATTGGATTGTTAATCAAATAGGAAATACGTAGCATGAATAGAAACATAATTACTACAAAGACAACCAACACAATTCCGATACTCTTTTCAATTATATTCGTGCGGGAGAGTATTTCCTGATACGGAATGAGGCCCACAATTTTCCAATTGTTTACCGGAATATTCATAACGGATAACAGATATTGTTCTCCATCGATGATTGAGATCTTAGTCGACTGATCGGATTCAGAAAGAATCTGACCAATTGCCACTTCAATATCATTCCGATGATTTTGTGTCAGAGAAGTTTCTTCCGAGTAAAGAAACATATTATTTGTTGAATCGAGAAGGAGGATATCCCCCTCTAGTAGGAATCCTGTTTTAAATATATTATGAAAGGTTTCTCCTTTCACTTCAACTACGATCACTCCAAGCAGCCTAGTGGAGGATCGGTCATTTATTGGAATAGTCAAGCTGATATAGGGTTCGATTAACGATTTGGCAAGGATAGAGCCGTTCTGGTTGGACAACCATAGGGGTGTACCTTCTTCCAAGGTGTTAAGGAACCAAGCCTCGTCCCGATAATCCTCTTTCGCTAAACTCATCATAGTTGACCGAAATACTGCTCCGTTTCTGCCTATGACATAGATGCCGGAGATTGATTCCTGATATTGATTTGTATAAAAGAGTTTATTGTTATACTCTAATCTTTGCTCATAGACCTCTGTTGGAGAAGTGGGAAATGGATTTCTCAGAGGAAACTGTATGGAGGCATCACCTGCGATCATGTACCCGGTTTGAAGTACATGAGACATTACCTTATAGGTTTCTGCATTGATTTGATCAAGCATGACCTCTACGGATTCCTGAGCCATATCAGAAAGGATTCGTAGTGTCATTGTATAAAGAGTCAGTAATCCCCCGGAGGTTATCAGAAATAAGAAGAGAAAGTTATAAAATATTTTATTTCGGATATTATGAATTTGAAAAATCCGTTTCAATTTTTTACCCCCAGTTTGACAGATAAGCAATACTATTATGAATATAACAAGATAAATTAATTCATATTAAGATTATAAAGTATCAAGAATACTGAAAGAGTATTAAAGGATTCTTAATTCACTTTATTAGGATGGGACTTTATAATTACATTACATTCAAACAAGGAGGAACTAATAAATGAAAAGATTAACTGCACTATTATTAGTATTAGTAATGGCCTTTTCCATGACAGCATGTAAAAAGAATACGAATGAAGACACAAATGCACCTGATACAAATCCGGAATCAACACAGGCCCCTGCAAACGAAGGTAATGGGGACACTGATGGTACTGGAGGGAATGAAGCTCAGGGCAGAAGTCTTGAGGAATTGACCGTTGGTTTTGCCCAGATGGACAATACGAATTCCTGGCGTATCGCTGAAACGAATGATATGCTTGCGAAATTAGAAGCAGCAGGGATTGAAGTAGTTTATGCAGATGCAGGTGCAGATACTGCGAAGCAGGCATCTGATATTGAAGACATGGTAGCTCAGGGTGTTGATTATATCGTTCTTCCTCCGCAAGAAGAAGATGGACTTCAAGGAGCACTACAAGCCGCTATGGGTGCAGGCATCCCTGTTATCCTAATTGACCGTGGTGTTAATGGTGAAGTTGGTAAAGACTATACAACAGCCATCATGTCAGACTTCATCTGGGAAGGTCAGCAGGTTGCTAACAGATTAATCGAAATCACTGCTGGTGATCCTACTAATGTTGTAATTCTACAAGGTACTCAGGGAGCTACAGCAACCATTGACAGACAGACAGGCTTTATGGATGCCATTGATGGAAGCAACTTAACCGTTATCGCTGATCAGACAGCAAACTTTGTAATGTCGGATGCTCAGGCTGTTATGGAGAATATTATCCAGGCTCAGGGAGATAAGATTGATATTGTATATGCACACAATGATGATATGGCGATTGGTGCAATCGCAGCCTTAAAAGCTGCAGGTTACAAGCCTGGTGAAGATGTAATCGTAGCAAGTGTCGATGGTTCTAAAGCGGCGATGGAGGCTATTATAGCAGGCGAGCTTTATATGACAGTTTCCTGTTCACCATTCTTTGGTGATATCGTAATTGATACCATCACTAAGATTGAAGCTGGTGAAGATATCCCTGACTTTATCGTAAATCAGGATACCGTATATGATAAGACAAATGCAGATGTAGCAAAAGGTTTCTAGTAAGTTTCAATAAAATAACAAAATGATAATAAAATTATTTTGATATTTTCCATAATAGAAAAACCATATCTGTGGTGACGCATTAATTGCAGATGTGGTTTTTTCTATCATGACTAGGTAGGATACAATTGAATGGAGGAAGTATGAGCAAGGAAATCTTATTACAGGCAACAAATATTGATAAGTCCTTCCCTGGTGTTCACGCACTGAAGGGAGTTAATTTTACTGTAAGACGTGGAGAAGTCCACGCACTCATTGGCGAAAATGGTGCAGGGAAATCAACCCTGATTAAAATATTAACCGGTATCTATTCAAAAGATTCCGGAGTTATAACCTTTGACGGCAGAACGATCAACCCGAAGACAGCAATTGAGGCACAGCACGAAGGAATTAGTACAATTTATCAGGAGCTTAACCTTGTTCCATTTCAAATGGTGTATGAAAACATCTATCTGGGAAGAGAACCACGAAACAAATTAGGTGCAGTTGACCGCCCTAAAATGCTTCGTGATTCCATTGAAGTCCTAAATGGGATGGGGATTCATATTGATGCCACCCAACCCTTAATGAAATATAGTACGGCTGTACAACAGATGGTAGCGATTGCCCGTGCCTTAACTATTGATGCAAAATTAGTTATCATGGATGAACCGACCTCTTCTTTAGATGCCAAGGAAGTACAGGTGTTATTTGGTGTTATTAATAAGTTGGTAGCGAAAAATATTGCAGTCGTATTTATCAGTCATAAATTAGATGAATTATTTGAAATTTGCGAAACCTGTACTGTGTTAAAGGACGGTGAATTGATCGGAGAGTTTCCGATGAAGGAACTTGACCAGCTTAAGCTCGTTTCCCATATGATCGGTCGTGAGGCTAAGACTCTCCAAAGAACGAAGCAGGGTTATGGTTTTCATGGTAAGGAAGAGCTCGTAAGAATAAATAATGTTAACCATGGAGTGCGCCTTAACGGTATCGGAATTGATATTAAGAAGGGCGAAGTAGTAGGTTTGGCAGGACTTCTAGGTTCTGGTAGAACAGAGCTTGCTAAGGTACTATTCGGAGCTGATATACCGGAGGAAGGTGAAGTATTATGGCTTGGTAATTCTAAGAAGTTAAGAAGACCGAGTGATGCTATCAGTCTTGGTATGGGCTTCTGTACCGAGGATCGCAAGATTGAAGGTATTTTCCCACATCTTTCGGTTAAAGAGAATATGACGATGGCATTACTTCCAAGTATCAGCAAACGAGGTGTGGTTTCGAAAAAGCAGCAGGAAGAGATAGCAAATCATTATATTGAACGATTAAAGATCAAAACCCCATCCTCAAGACAATTAATCCGTAACCTAAGCGGTGGTAACCAACAAAAGGTGTTGCTTGCAAGATGGCTGTGTATGAATCCAAAGCTGATCATCCTTGATGAGCCTACCAGAGGAATTGATGTAGGTGCAAAAGGAGAGATTGAAGCATTAATTCAGGAAGTATCTACGAACGGGATCAGTGTACTTATGATATCCTCAGAGATGGCAGAATTAGAACGTAACTGTGATCGTATTATTGTTATGCGTGAAGGTGTGAAGCGAGGGGAATTAATCGATAAAGAGATAACTCAGGATCACATCATGTCAGCAATTGCCGGCGGCAGTTCAGATCATTTTGGGAGGTAAGAAATTATGTCAAATGCAGTCAGCGTAAAAGCAAAACGATCAAAGGCAGATATCAGTGAGGCGCTAAGAGTACAAGCTGCCAACATTTTTCTTGTCTTTATGATCGTGATCAATCTATTTATTACACCAAATTTCTTTAATACCGGAACTATTTGGAATATTATTACACAGACAACTACAATTCTACTTACCGGTATGGGTATGGCTATGGTTATTTCCACCGGTGGTATTGACATCTCTGTAGGCTCTATGATGGCAGTCGGTGCCATGGTTACAGCGAAGTTCCTTCCATTAGGAACCGTTCCGGCAATTATTATCGGACTTGCGGTATGTGCGTTTTTTGGATTAATATCCGGTTTCATGGTAGGTAAATTAAAAGTACAGCCCATGGTTGTTACCCTTGCTATGGCTATTGGTCTTCGTGGCCTTGCCCAGGTAATTAATGATGCGAAAATTTTATTTTTGGCAGATGAATTCAGTGATTTCTTTCTGATTGGAACATATAAAATATTTGGTGTTATCCCTGTACAGATTATTCCGATGGCACTTGTTGTAGGTATTGTCTATTTTATTATTGAGAAGACGATTTTAGGTCGAAGAATCCAGGCAGCAGGAGATAACCCCAGATCAGCAATGCTTGCCGGCATCAATACGGTTATGACTATTATCTCTGTATATGTATTCAGTGCTATTTTTGCAGGTGTTGCAGGTATCCTTGTAACTGCAAAGCTTGGTGCAGCTGATGGTAACAGCATCGGACTACTGGCAGAACTGGATGCAATTGCAGCAGTAGCTGTTGGTGGTAGTAGTATGTCAGGTGGCCGTGCGAAAGTATTTGGTACTGTTGTAGGTGCACTGATCATGCAGCTGATCACAATATCTGTGAACATGAATAATATTCCATTCGAATATGCTCAGGTACTGAAGGCAGTCATCATTATTTTTGCTGTTTATGCGCAGCGTGAAAAAAACGCATAATAGGAGGCATGAATGAAAAAATTAACAAATCCTTTTAATAAAATAAGTTCAAAAACATCAATTGCAGCATTTCTGATTCTCTTTATTCTTGCATGTGTTTTATTCCAGGATAAGAACTTTTTATCCTTTATATCACTTCACAATCTAGCAAGAAAAGCAAGTACGGATGGTGGAATCCTAGCCTTAGGTATCGCTTTTGTTATTTTGATTGGTAGCATTGACTTATCCGTGGGTTCGGTTCTTGCATTATCCGGTGCTTTAGGAGCGATTGTTGGTAATTATAATCCGGTTCTCGGTATCCTCGTCGCATTGGGGACCGGAGCAGCCTGTGGTTTAATGAACGGCTTCCTGATTGCAAAGCTCAGGATCTCGCCTTGGGTTGCAACCTTGGCTTCTTTACTCGGCATCAGGGGTATTGTATATCTTATAACGAATAAAAAAGCAGTTACTGTATCAAATGACATGTTGATAGCGATTGCAAACACAGACATTTTCGGTATTAAGAGTTCTATCTATATCTTTGTTATTCTTACCCTGGCTTGTATGTATATCACCAAATATACAAAGTTTGGTATGGCGCTATATGCAATCGGAGGTAATGAGGAAGCTGCAAAGATGATGGGCTTAAAGGTAGTTCGAATCAAAATAACAGCCTTCGTTATGACTGGTTTATTCTCCGGTATCGCTGGAATCGTTCTTGCCTCAAGGTTATATGCGGCACAGGCAGTAGCGGGTTCGGCTTGGGAGGTTAATGCAATCGCGTCCTGTGCATTGGGTGGAATTATTCTGAGTGGTGGTATCGGTAAATTTAGTGGTGCTTTTTACGGTATATTAATTGTTACGATATTAGGTACAATCTTTAATTATATCGGGAATGTCAGCTCCTGGTGGCAGAATATCATCATGGGTGCATTAATTCTGTTATCCATCGGTATTCAATCGGAAGTATTCCTAGTGAAGAAAGCAAAAATAAAAAGAAGGATAGCATAATGGGAATAGTATTCAATATTCAACGTTTCAGTATGCATGACGGACCGGGAATCCGTACCACTGTTTTTCTGAAAGGCTGCACTTTGAATTGTGCCTGGTGCCATAATCCGGAATCAATCGATCCAAAGCCACAGCTACAGTATTTTAAAGAAAAGGATACCGGCTGCAAAGCTTGTGAAAATGTTTGCCCTAAAGGGATTCAGCTTGATGAGGAATTACCTGCGAAGAATTCCGGTTGTGACGCCTGTGGCATTTGTGCTGAGTCCTGCCCAAATCAGGCCCGTAAAATTGCCGGTAAGGAAATGACAGCGGATGAAGTGTTGTCAGAAGTGCTAAAGGATAAAGAGTATTATGAAAATTCCGGTGGAGGTGTCACTTTATCCGGCGGTGAACCATTACTGCAGTCTGATTTTGCGGCAGAGATTTTAAAAAAAGCGAAGAAGCATGGGTTACACACGACACTAGATACTGCAGGTAATGTACCATGGAGTAATTTTAGTAAAGTTCTTCCTTATGTGGATTTAGTCCTACTGGACTTAAAAATAATGGATATGGAGCTTCACAGAAAGTATACGGGACATAGCAATAAAGCAATTCATGAGAATGCCAAGAAACTTTTCGAAACCGGGCTTCAGGTAAATATTCGGGTACCGGTCATTACCGGTGTGAACGATACAATAGAAAATGCGCGTGCAACCGCTGAATTTATCAAAGGCTACGATAATATTACGGAGGTGAAGCTGTTGCCATATCATAGTCTTGGATTAGATAAAGCGAAAAGTATCGGCATGGAACAGCAAGAATTTTCTTCCCCAGGGAAGGAACTCCTCACAACACTGGCACGTGAGTTCGATTGCTATGTGAAATTTTGATATAAATATTTCTTGGTTTCTAATGAGAAGGAGGAAGAGATATGATACAATCGCAAAGTCTTAAGAACAGAATTGATGAATTGTTCGAAAGAGATTATAAGGCTACGTTCATGGAACGTATTTATAAGATTCTGGAGAGTGAGTTATTATTTAAGGATGAGCCTGACGCAATCCGCTATGCACGTACCTTGAAGCATGTTTTGGAGGGGATTTCAGTTTACATTGGGGACGAAGATAAGCTAGTCGGTTCCGTGAAAACAAGAATTCCTTCCCAGGAGGAAGAGGATTATATCCGGCTGGTATATAAGAAATGGTGGGACATGCCTACCGAGGAACGCCATAAGAAAGCGTTATTCTATTATTCTGAAGGATGGTTAAAGTGCAGACCATATTGGTTTGTTTCCTTTGGTCATCTTGCCATGGACTGGGAGAGAGTTCTTAGTGATGGATTATTAAAGATGAAACAGAACGCAGAAGAAGTTCTAAAGGGACAGAAGGAGGACAGCAGTAAGGACTTTCTGAACGGTGTCATCATAGCCTTCGATGCAATGATTCACTATATTGAACGTTATGCACAGGAAGCTGAGAAGAAAGGGAATACTGCACTGGCAAAGGATCTTTACTTGATTGCAAAAAATCCTCCGGAGACTTTTTTGCAAAGTCTACAGCTTCTATGGCTGGTTACTCTGATTCTTCAGAAGGTAGGTGGCTGTGGTGTTCTTAATTTCAGCCGTATGGATCAATATCTGCTGCCTTATTACGAAGCCGATTTGAAAGCAGGACGCCTAACCAAGGAAGGTGCCCTGGAATTGATCCAGGAATTTTATTATAAGAATAATGAAATTATGGTACAGACGGATCATATGTCTCAAGAGATTGAGACTACGAAGTATACCTTAGAAGTAGCATATGATGATCCGAATTACCTTACACTTGCCGGAATGAAGCAGGATGGTACCTCCGGAGTGAATGAGTTATCTTATCTTATGGTGGAAGCTGCGGAGGACCTCAAGTTACGTAATCCTTTTATTGTAGTTCGTTACCACAAGGGTATTGATGAGGAGTTTTGGCGAAATGTATGCCATGCAATGCGTGCGAATGCAACTCTTGTCATTTATAATGATGAAACCATGATACCTGCCCTCAAACGCTGTAAAGTTGAAGAACCGGAGGTTTATGATTATGGCTTCTTTGGGTGCAATGATCCGAATATTCCGGGATATGAAGGCGGACTCAGACAGGTATGGTTCAACATGGTAAGACCTTTGGAACTAGCCTTAAACCGTGGTGACTATCCGATGGAACCACGAAGTACACTTAAAGAGCCAAGAAACTGTCAATTTCAAATTAACGACCGAATGACAGGTCTGATGACCGGAGCCTATTACGGAATTGATACCGGCGACTTGGATAAAGTGAAATCCATGGAGGACTTCCTTGAGCTTTATAAACAACAAACCCGTTATTTGGTTTCCGAGTTCCGTAAGGGTTTTGAGATGGACATGGAAGTAGAAATGATCCATAACAAGGGAAGGATGAAGATTGAGGACCTCTTCTTAAAGGGCACCATTGAGAATGCTTGCACCTGGACGGAAGGTGGTACCAAATATCACAAGATCGTCTCACAGGGTACGGGTATTGCTACTGTAATTGACTCACTTTATGCTATTGAAAAAATGGTATTTGTCGATAAGAAAATGACATTAAAAGAATTCGCAGAACTATTGGCTAAGGATTATGAAGGTAATGAAGTGCTTTCTGAAATTCTGAAAAAGAATTTTACCAAATTCGGTAATGACAGAGATGAAGTAGATAAATATGCACCCATTGTTACAGACATCTTCATTGAAGCCTTTGAAGCTAATAATGGGGACCAATATTTGTACCAGATGTGGCCAACTCTATCCTCTGATCGTGATTTCACCACAATGGGATTATATGTTGGTGCTACTCCGGACGGAAGAAGAAGGCAGGAACCTTTAAGTGAGAATCAATCTCCTACGGAAGGAGCTGATTTGTTAGGCATTACGGCAATGTTGAACTCCATCTCGAAAATTAAGTTTAATGTAATAACTGGTGGACCTTTAAATTTAAGACTTCATCCAAGTGCAGTTGCCGGCGAAGAGGGCTTAAAGGTAATGTGTGCTTTGTTTAAGACCTATATGGATAAGGGCGGTCTTCAGATACAGGTTAATGTAGTGGATGCAGCCACCTTACGTGCAGCCCAAAAAGAGCCGGAGAAATATCGTAATCTCTGTGTAAGAGTAACCGGCTACAGTGCATTCTTTGTAGAAATGGGTAAGAAAGCCCAGGATGAATTAATTCGCAGAACCGAACAGAATGTTTTCTAGGAGCGATACATCCTACAGCCTTTGATGAATAAGCCTGATTCTCATCAAAGGCTTTGTTTTTTTCAGAAGCTGATCCTCCGAACGGTTTATCCTATATACAGCTACCATATAGGCTAAAATTTGATATATACGCATAATTATCAGTGCTTAGAATCATATTAAGAACAGACCAATATTTTATAAAAAGCTAAAGCTATGTAATGAAATCAAATGCTTTCATAGCTTTGGAATCGCAAATATTTATCCTAGAAACGGAGGCGGATAATTTGAAGACACTAATTGTTAATAATGATGGATCCCTATCGGTTCAGGAAGTACCAAAACCGAAATATAATTCAAAACAGGCACTTGTAAAAATGGTCAGCTGCGGTGTATGCGGAACTGACTCTAAGCTGATTCATGCCGGCTTTAAAGGTTTTCCGAAAGAAGCTTATCCCATCATGCTCGGTCATGAAGGTGTAGGAAAAGTTGTTGAGATTGGTGCTGAGGTGAAAGGCTACAAGATAGGAGATGTTGTTTTGCTTCCCTTTGTAGATCCGGATAACGAGCTGTTTGGAACATTAGGCTCCGGTTGGGGTGCTTATAGTGAGTATGGTGTAGTCAATGATAAGGAAGCATGGCCGGAAGGCCAGGCTCCGGAGGTTGCCTATGCACAACAGGTTGTACCGCAGGATATTGATCCGGTAGATTCCGCTATGATCATAACCTTAAGGGAAGTTCTAAGTAATATTTATTATTTTGGAATTAAAGAGAATGACAGTGTGGTAGTCTATGGTAGCGGTCCGGTAGCACTTACCTTTATAAAATTCATGAATCTGTTAAATATTAAACCAATTATTGCGATTGCCAGAAGTGCTGAGAAAGTGAAAAATGTCAAAGACCATGGGGCAACTTATGCTTTCAACAGCAGGGAATGTGATGTGGTGAAGGAGATTCGCAAAGTATGTCCGGAGGGAGTAAGGTTCGTTCTCGACGCCGTTGGTTCTCCGGAAGCGATTAATCAAGCAATGGAGCTGATTGTAGATAGGGGAGAGATTCTCTGTTATGGAGTTCCGGAAGGAAGTAAAATGGAACTTGACTGGAGTAAAGCACCATATAACTGGAAACTTAACTTTCAACAGATGCCTTCGAAAATGGAGGAAAGCATTGCCTATGATCAGGTGCTTCAGTGGATCAGATCCGGAAAAATCAATCTCAAAGAATATATCTCGGATTATTTCACGTTTGATCAGGTGACAGAGGCTTTTGATAAATTTGCTAACCATCAGATTGCTAAGAAAGCAATCATTACCTACCCAGACTAACCAGTACCAGGAACATGACATACGAGTTGAAATAAGAAAGGGTTGGTGTTATGAAAATCTTAGTAACCCCTACTTCGATGCAAGAGGGAAAAAAGAGCGCTGCACTGGATGAACTGAAGAAATTTACGAACAATCTTGTATTTAATCCACTTGGTAGACCACTATCGGAAGAGGAATTAATTCCTCTTCTAAAGGATTGCGATGGATATCTGGCTGGACTTGATTATGTAACAGAAAGAGTAATCAGGGAGAGTAAAAATTCTCTGAAAGTTATTTCCCGATATGGAGCAGGTGTGGACCGTGTTGATCTGGCAGCAGCGAAGGAATATGGAATTACTGTTACCAATACCCCAGGGGTGAATGCCGTAGCCGTGGCTGAGCTTGCCATAGGACTTGCCTTGTCTGTAGCAAGAAAGATATCATTTTTGGATAAGAAGACCAGAGAAGGTGAATGGGTTCGTCAGACAGGTGTTGAACTAGGCGGTAAAGTAATGGGCATTATGGGACTTGGTGCAATCGGAAAGAATGTTGCCCGGATGTCGCAGGGCTTTGGAATGAAAGTCATGGCTTATGATCCTTATATAGATGAAACCTATGCGAAGGATAATAATATTCAGGTAGCAAGCTTTGATGAAATAATTAACATGGCTGATGTTATCAGTCTTCATCTTCCCCTGACTAACGATACGAAGCATCTGATTAACAGAAATGTTATGGCTCAGATGAAAAATACATCAATACTGATTAACACCTCCAGAGGCGGTATCATTGATGAGGATGCAGCTTATGAATTTTTGAAGAATGGAGAGCTTGGAGGCTTAGGTTTGGATGCCTTTGAGATAGAACCGCCTAACCAGTCACCCTTGTTCACGCTTAATAATGTAGTATTGACACCACATACCGGGGCACACACTCAGGAAGCGACGGACAATATGGCAACGGTATCAGTACAAAATCTGATTGATGTATTATCCGGTAAACCAAGCAAGTTTATGATCCGGTTATAATGTTTCATATAGTGCCAATTTGTTATCTTTCGTTAGCAAATTGGTATTTATCTCAAACCTAGGAGCGTATATCAATGGGTATAAAAGTTATTCGTACATGAAATAAAGTTGATTGCTTTTCTATGCTCCAAGGGTTATGAAGATAAGATTTTGATCGGACTCGATACCACCAAGGAACGGATGAAAAGTTATGGTGGTACTATCGGTCTTGACTATATCCTGGATCAATTTCGGTACAATCTAAAATGTCATGGAGTTGATGACGGTTTGTTTCACCGTTTTACTGTAATTAATCCGATGCAGGCGATCTGCATCGAGGCATAAATATAAGGAGTGTGCAGAATGAATTTACCACAAGCGGCTACAGAAAGAACATTGTACTTTATTGGAGTGACTACGGGTCAGTCTTCCATCATGCAGGTATACCCCAGATGGGCGAAGGAAGCCTTAGGCCTGGAGGATACTGTGATTAAAGGAATTGATATTACCATTCATGCCCCTGATGAGGATTACCGGAAAGTAGTTGAATTCATTAAAAATGATCCATTATCCATGGGAGCATTAGTTACAACTCATAAAATTGACTTATATAATGCGGCAAAGGATATGTTCGAATACCTTGATCCCTATGCAAGAATGTTTGGTGAGTTATCCTCCATCTCAAAGAAAGATGGTAGGCTGGAAGGCTATGCGAAGGACCCGATTTCCAGCGGTCTCACCCTGGATTCCTTCGTGCCTAAGAAATATTGGGCGGAACATTGTGGAGAATTATTTATCATGGGTGCCGGTGGCAGTGCCATCGCAATCTGTTCACATCTGCTTAATCCGGAAAATGGATCCAATATTCCTTCCAAAGTTCTGTTAGCGAACCGCTCAACCCCTAGACTCGAGGAGATTGAACGTCTGGTTAAGGAGATCAATCCAGCGGTACCTGCAGAATATCATCATACACCTGAGGAGGGTGATAATGATAAAGTTTTAGCTAAGTTGAAGCCCCACTCCCTGATTATTAATGCAACAGGCTTAGGCAAAGATCGACCTGGTTCACCACTTACCGATCAATGTGAATATCCAAGGGACAGCCTGGTATGGGAATTAAATTACCGTGGAGAACTTACCTTTATGAAGCAGGCACAAGCGCAGGTAAAGGAGAAAAACCTGTATATCGAGGATGGTTGGACTTACTTCATTCATGGCTGGACCCAGGTTATTGCGGAGGTCTTCCATATAGACATTACAGGGGAGAGGTTTGATGCCTGCGAACGAATCGCAAGAGAAATGAGAAAATAGGAGGTTAGCTATGAGTGGAAAACCAACAGGTGAATATACACCATTAGATCCTTTTACTATAGACTTTGATTTAATGACAGGATTATCTAAGAGCACGGATACTACCAAGCGCCCGCTTTCTAAAATGAAAGGTATGTATTATGACGATGCTGCCTTTGATAAGATACTAGAGAAGGAAGATCCACTGGTTTATGAATTTTATGAGCTTAAGATACCGAACTACGATAGTGATTTGCTGTTTGGTACTTCCATTACTTATCCTGGTAAAGTAGGTAAGGAATATTATATGACGAAAGGCCATTTTCATGAAGTACTGAATACAGCAGAGGTTTATTATACCTTAAGCGGTGAAGGTTTTATGCTGATGGAGACTCCGGAAGGTGAGTGGAAAGCAGAACATCTATGTAAAGGAAAAGCTGTTTATGTTCCGCCTAGGTGGGCACACCGAAGTATTAATATTGGAGAGTTACCTTTAGTAACATTTTTTGTATTCCGTGCCGATGCAGGTCATGACTACGGAACCATCGAGCAGAAGGGCTATCGCAAACTGATTGTGGAAGGCAGTGACGGCGGTCCTGAGATGATTGATAATCCTAAGTGGAGCTGATTATGTATTGGTGCTACTGTATGGTGGCGGAATGGAGATTATTATGGAAAATGTAAAGGAACGCATTACAAATACGGGATTGGTGCCGGTAGTGGTAATGGATGATGCCTCTAGGGCTGTGGACACCGCCAATGCCTTATATCAGGGCGGCGTAGATGTGATGGAGATTACCATGCGTACCGTTGCCGGTATGGAATCAATCCGTTTGGTATCGGAAGCAGTTCCGAATATGCTTGTCGGAGCAGGAACAGTTCTGACACTTGACCAGTGTAAACAGGCAATTCAAAATGGGGCAAAGTTTATCGTATCCCCTGGCTTTGATCCGGAAATCGTTGATTATTGTATTCAGCAGAAAATCGTTATCTGTCCCGGTTGTGTAACTCCTACGGAGATAACAACCGCTATAAAAAAAGGTCTTGATGTATTAAAATTTTTCCCTGCTAATATCTACGGTGGGTTAAAAGCAGTGAAAGCGTTATCAGGTCCCTTCCCAAGTCTGAAATTCATACCCACAGGTGGGGTGGATACCAGTAATCTTGCTGATTTTGTGAGCCCCATTATCTTTGCCATCGGTGGTGCTTGGCTCTGTTCCAGAGAAGATATCAATCAAGGCAAATATAAGGAGATCACAGAGGCTTGCAGCAAATCTGTTGATATATTGCTTGGATTTAAGGATGAACAGGGCAATGGTGTGTCACTATCAGCTTTAATGGAAAAGGGTGGTACGGTCACTACAATTGCCTTGAGTATGCCAAGAGTTACTTCTCAGTTGACCAGAAGAGGATTTAAAATGACGGAAGAAAGGGAAGCAGGTAGCATTCAATTTGAAAAAGATGGTATTCAGATTGTAGTTAAAACAGCATAAACTCATGTGGAGGTAGTTCATTGGCAAAATATATATTAGCACATGATTTAGGAACCTCGGGGAATAAAGCAACCTTATTCTCAGAGGATGGTAAATTGGTAGGAAGTCATGTCTCGTCCTATGGAACTGACTATTTCAATGAAACTTGGGTTGAACAGGATGCAGAAGACTGGTGGAAGGCAGTATGTGACTCCAGTAAGAGTCTGATCTCATCTCTGAATATAAATCCTGTGGATATTGCTGTAGTTAGCTTCAGTGGTCAGATGATGGGTTGCCTATGTGTAGATAAGAACGGGAATCCTCTTCGAAAATCAATTATATGGGCGGATCAGCGGGCTCAGAAGCAGGCTGCTCAGATTGCTGAGAAGATCAGTCAGAGGGATTTTTACCGAATAGTCGGGCACCGTAATACGGCTTCTTACGGAATTCAAAAACTTATGTGGGTTCGTGACAATGAACCGGAGATTTATGAGCAGACCTATAAGACCTTGAATGCAAAGGACTTCATAGTTCAACGGCTTACCGGTAAATTCTACACGGAATATTCGGACGGTAATAGCAATGCATGCTTTGATCTGGCTAATTTAAAATGGTCTGATCGTATTATTGAATATTCAGGTATTGATTATGACAAACTTCCGGAACTGAAGCCCTCCACGTTCATAGCCGGGGGTGTAACGAAGGAAGCAGCACAATTTACCGGTTTGGCAGAAGGTACACCGGTAGTTTTAGGTGGCGGAGATGGTGTAACTGCCAATGTTGGTGCAGGCTCCATCAGCCCGGGTAAGACTTATTGCTGTTTAGGAACCTCAGCCTGGATTACAACGACTTCAGAAAAACCGATCTTTGATGATGATATGAGAACAGTTACCTGGGCACATATCGTTCCTGGGTTATATGCACCGAACGGAACGATGCAAAGTGCAGGTGGTGCCTATAACTGGGTAAAGAATACCTTATGCCAGAGTGAGATCCATCATGCAAAACTAAACGGAGTCTCTCCATACGATGCCATGAATGCTATGATTGAACAGAGTCCGGTAGGAGCAAATGGAGTAATCTTTCTTCCTTATCTGTTGGGAGAACGTGCACCAAGATGGAATCCGGATGCTCGAGGTGCTTTTATCGGCCTGAAATCGGAGAATCAATTAGGAGATATGCTCAGGGCTGTTCTGGAGGGAGTGACCTTGAATCTTGCAGTTATCCTTGAAATCTTAAGAAAGCAGGTTCCAATTGATGAAATATTAGCAATCGGTGGTGGAGCCAAAGGTCCGGTATGGAGACAGATTATGGCCGACATCTATAATGCGAAAATCATCGTACCCGGTCTATTGGAAGAAGCAGGTTCCATGGGTGCTGCTGTTACCGGTGGAGTTGGAATAGGACTTTATAAGGATTTCAATGTAATTGACCGTTTTCTAGAAATTAAATCAGAGCAAATGCCTAATCCGGAGGCAGTAAAAGCATATCAGCCAGTAAAGGAATCCTTTGATGACTGTTATTTTGCCTTGGTGGATACCTTTGCTAAGATGGCGCGAAAATAAAGTGAAGAATTCTCTATAGAAATATAAAATATTTATAATGCTTAAAACGAAACCACCTTTTCTATTTTCATAAAAGGTGGTTTCTTGTATTGCTTATTTAAGGATTGGATTTTTTACTTATTACTTATTTATTCTGTATCATTTATTTTTAGATTTCTTTATTCCACAGTAACTGATTTTGCCAGGTTTCTGGGTTTATCAACATCGCAGCCCTTACCTACGGCGATATAATAGCCAAAAAGCTGCAGAGGAATATTAACCAGGCAGGTAGCAAAATACTGATGTGTGTTTGGCACATACATTACATAATCCGCTGTTTTCTCAATATCAGTATGCCCTTCCAGAGTTACAGCAAGTACAAAAGCACCTCTAGAGCGAACCTCTTCGATATTGCTGATCATTTTCTTATATAAGTGATCCTGGGTTAAAATTGCAGTGATTAAAGTTCCCTCCTCAACGAGAGAGATGGTGCCATGTTTTAACTCACCTGCCGGATAAGCCTCAGAGTGGATATAGGATACCTCTTTTAACTTCAAAGAACCCTCAAGGGAAGCAGCGTAATCAAGACCTCTGCCAATGAAGAATACATCCTTGGCACCTATATAGCGGTTTGCAAAGTGCTGAATATTTTCCTTGTGCTCCAGGATTTCCTGTACCTTATTCGGTAAAGTCTGAAGTTCAGTCAGCAGCTCATTATAATTGGAGGGGCTGATTGTCTCTCTGACTTTTCCGAAATGCATCGCAAGCAGATAGACGGCAGATAACTGAGCGCTGAAGGCCTTCGTAGTTGCTACTGCAATCTCAGGACCAGCCCAAGTGTAAAGTACATTGTCAGCTTCTCTGGCGATAGTGCTGCCGACTACATTTACGATACCGAGTGTTTTCACACCATGATCCTTAGCTTCTCGAAGAGCGGCCAAGGTATCAGCGGTTTCACCGGACTGGCTAACTACGATAAGCATGGTGTCAGGTTCAAAAACAGGTTCCCGATAGCGGAACTCGGAAGCAACATCTACTTCAACAGGTAATCTTGCCATGCCTTCCATAATATATTTGGCAGATACGCAAACATAGCTAGCGGAACCACAGGCTATGATATAAAGCTTTTTCAGTTTTTTGATTTCATCATCAGTTAGCTTTAACTCATCGATCACGATAGAGTTATTCTGAATTCTCGGTTGGATGGTATCCCTGAGTGCTTTCGGTTGTTCATGGATTTCCTTCAGCATAAAGTGTTCATAACCACCCTTTTCAGCAGCAGAGATATCCCATTGAATCGTGGATACTTCTTTCTCAATTTCCTCAAGATCATTGTTATAAAAGGTAACCTTATCCTTCTCCAGGAGTACGATATCCTGATTCTCAAGATAATAGACCTTTCTGGTATACGACAAGATTGCCGGTACATCAGATGCAATATAATTCCCTCCTTCCGAGATGCCAACGATCAGAGGACTATCCTTTCTTACGGCATAGATAACTTCAGGATGGGAAACAAACAGGATACCAAGTGCAAAGGATCCCTCTAGACGGTTAACTACTTTAGCTATAGCCTCCATCGGATTTCCCTTATAATAGTAATCAAGCAGATGGACGATTACCTCTGTATCTGTCTCTGATAGGAATTGATATCCCTTTTGTATCAGTTTATTTTTTAAAGGTAGATAATTTTCAATAATTCCGTTATGTACTACGGATATGGTTAAATCTTTATTATAATGAGGATGTGAATTGATTTCGGAAGGAGCGCCATGGGTTGCCCATCTTGTATGGCCAATTCCTGTAAAACCCTGGAGAGTCGAACCATTTTTAGTCATTTCACTTAGATTTTGTAGCCGTCCCTTTGCTTTAGCAATCCGTATTCTTTCACCATCATAAACAGCTAATCCTGCTGAATCATATCCTCGATATTCTAGCTTTGACAATCCTTCCAATAAAATGGGAGCAACACTGTTACCCCCGGTATATCCTACGATTCCGCACATATAAAAACCCCTTCCAGTAACCGGTTGTCTGATTTATGTTATCAAAAATTCTGCCATTACCTATCAATAAGTAATTGTGCTAATTATATCATCCGTATGTCGAATTAGCAACTTTTCAGGGCTGTAATTGTATGGGATTATTAGATATAATAGGATAAGAATAATCGATGTTTCATACATAAAAAGAGAGACTTTCTTATAATTATTAATAACCGGAATTATCATGGTTAGTACCGTGACTGGAAGAGGAGGAACTTAAGATGGGGAGAATCAGAATTGTAGCAGACAGCACCTGCGATTTGACTGAGGAATTAATCAAGAAGTACGATATTACAGTGATACCATTAAATATTGTACTGGATTTAAAAAGCTATCTAGATGGAAAAGAAATTACCCCGGATGAAATTTATCAATGGGCGGATGAGTATAATATGACTCCAAAGACAGCTGCTCCGGAGATGGGGTATGTCATAGATCTGTTAAAACCCATGGTTGATGACGGAGATGATATTATATTTATTGGAATCTCAGAGGACATGTCCGTTACTTGTAACACGATCAGGATGGTAGCAGAGGAACTTTCCTGTAAGAGAATTCGTGTGATTAACTCTCAAAACCTTTCAACGGGTATTGGCCTTCAGGTTATCAGGGCAGCAGAGTATGCGGACCAGGGAATGGACGCGGATATTATCGTTCAGGAAATCGAAGGTTCCAGAAGTAAGGTTTATGCTTCCTTCGTCATTGATACACTTACATACCTCCAACGTGGAGGAAGATGCAGCGCGGTAACCGCTTTGATTGGAAATGCGCTAAAGCTGAAGCCAATGATTTGTGTTAAGAACGGTAAAATGGGTGTGATAAAAAGGTACCGTGGCAAGCAGCATTCCGTTGTCCGTAGCTATGCGAAGGATTTGGAACAACAGCTGTTGCAAGCTGACCCAAAGAGAGTATTTATTACCCACTCCGGAATCGATCAGGCAATTGAGAAGGAAACCTATGATTATCTGAAAGGATTGGATTATTTCAAGGAGATTTTAATTACAAGGGCAGGCGGAGTCATCTCAAGCCATTGTGGTCCTAATACGCTGGGAATTTTATATTACGGGAAATAAATACACAGAAGATAACAGATTACAGCAAAGAAAGCGCGATAGTGCTATCTTTGCTGTTTTTAGATAAATACTGCAAGCTGAAGTAAGAGCTTTTCAGTTTGCAGGAAATGATTTGAAGTATTATAATATTAATAATTAAACAAATTTAATCTATTAACAAATTAGCAATGGATCTATAGCATAACTGGAAAGAGGTGATATCATTCTTAACAAAGAATTATCAGTGGCAAGAGGCAATGAAAAAGCGGAACTTGTATTGAAAAATGCAGGTATTATCAATGTCTTTACAGAAGCAGTTGAAGTTGCAGATATTGCAATCTGTATGGGGAGGATTGTTGGTATCGGTGAATATTATGGAGAAGCGGAGCTGGATTGCTCCGGTAAATATGTAGCACCTGGATTTCTGGATGGGCATATACATCTAGAGAGCTCCATGATGAAACCAGTGGAATTTGCAAAAGCTGTATTGCCTCATGGAACCACAGCGGTCATTACAGATCCTCATGAAATAACAAATGTATGTGGTGTTGATGGAATTGAATATATGCTTCGCGCAACGCATGGACTTCCACTCGATGTCTATTTTGCATTACCCTCCTGCGTACCGGCTACCTCCTTCGATGAAAATGGTTGTGTTCTCCGGGCTGAGGATCTGGAACGATTCTATCAGCATGAGAGGGTAATTGGTTTAGCAGAGGTCATGGATTACATCGGAACAATCCAGGGAGACTATGAAATTCTCCATAAGATCACCCATGCAAAACTATATAATAAGATTGTGGATGGCCATGCACCCGGACTTCATGGGAAGGACGTCTGTGCCTATGTATTGGCTGGAATCGGTTCTGATCATGAATGTGTCAACCTGGAGGAAGCGAAGGATAAGCACCGGCTAGGCCAATGGATTATGATCAGGGAGGGATCAGCTGCTAAGAATCTGGAAGCCCTGATAGGAATTTTTCAGCCACCTTATCATCAGAGAGCAATGCTCGTAACGGATGATAAACATCCTTATGATTTAATGGAGCAGGGACATATTGATGCTATTCTCAGAAAAGCAGTGAAACTTGGGGCGGATCCCTGTATTGCTATCAAGATGGCAACTTTGAATACGGCTCTTTATTTCGGATTGAAGGAAACAGGAGCTATTGCACCGGGTTATAAGGCAGACCTCGTGATTCTATCGGATCTGCAGGAAATGAAAGTGGAAAAGGTAATTAAGAACGGAGAACTAATCATAGACCAGAATAACCTTATCTCAATGAAGGAACCGGAGATAGATAATAATATATTAGATCTCGTTTATAACTCCTTTCACTGCAGAGAGATTACACCGGAGGATTTTGCTCTCCCGGAAAGCAACGGAAGGAAAGATTCGGATGCCTTTCGTGTAATTCAATTGATTAAGGATGAGATATTTACAAAAGAGATTCACTCACCACTTACCAACGGAAGACCTGAGATTTCAACAGAAGGGGATATATTAAAACTTGCATCGATTGAGCGGCATCATCATACGGGGCATATCGGACTTGGCTTTGTGAACGGCTATGGCTTGAAGCAAGGAGCGATTGCATCCTCCGTATCCCATGATTCCCATAATATCATAGCAGTCGGAACAAATGACAATGATATTGCACTTGCTGTTAATTGCATCAGAGAAATGCAGGGTGGATGGGTAATTGCTCTGGATGGTGTTATCATCGAGAAGCTTCCTTTATCGATTGCGGGATTGATGAGTGATCTGGATGCGAAGGCTCTTGCAGCAAAGATTGAGAGCATGGAGAAGACGGCACGGGAATTTGGTGTTAAGAAGGGCATCGATCCTTTTATGACTCTTGCTTTTGTCAGTCTTCCGGTAATACCGGAGTTGAGGCTTCTGACGAAGGGACTGTTTGATGTTGGAAATCAGAAGTTAGTATCCATTGTTATTTAATTCGATTGGTATCAAGTATATGATAATACAAAATCATGAGGATATTTCATGCAAGAAGTGCTACTTCATACATTTCCCAAGGAAAGTGTATGGAGCAGCACTTCTTAAGTTGTGGCAGAAGCATAGAAGTTAAGGATTTCTAGAAAATCATTTTCTGAACTTCTACATCAGCAATTTCTTTTAGTTCTTTTTCGAATTGTTCAACCTTCTGATCGACATCGTCACGGAATTCCAACAAGATTAATCCGTTAGGACTGCAGACATCATCGGAGGCAACATGAAGACCGATCCGTGTATTAATATCACAGCCATAGGAGGTAAGTAATTCCTGAACCTTACTGGCAGTTTTTACCCGGTGATGTAATACAAAACCCATGATAACTTTTGACATATAGTTTCCTTTCCTTTCAATGTTGTATGAACTATTATTATTAGCAACTCTTAATTATTATAAACTAAATTTATTATTCAATTAGTTTGGCTCATGCTTTTATAATTGCATTTTCTTTGGAAGAAAATTATAATAATAAATATTATCCCAGGGCTAAGGAACATCATATTAATCGTAAGAAACAAGAGATTGAGAAAATCAGGGAGAAGGAAAGGGATTAATCTTCTCTGCAATACATGTTTTAAAGCTTTTTGGATAAATCTACTCCTACGATGTAGTATTTAATAGATAATTGCGAAACGATATACATTAATTAATTTTACATTCAATTGATACAAATTCCTTCGCTCCATGCTGATTCCGCGCAAATTACGCTCAGGAACTGTATCAAGTGTATGTAAAATACCATAGTTTTTGAGCTTCGCAATGATCTGTGTAGTGTTTGATTCTGAAAGGAGTTAACAAGATTGAAGGAGCAGGAATATCTGATTTATCTATTGGTTAATTACTGTATGCCGACGTTATGGAACCTGAAACCAGCCAGTATGATTAATGTTTTTAAAAAGTATAGGATTAATACCGTTTATTTTTATAACCTTATGAAGGAAGTAATCAAGGTTTTTGACTGCAGTATGATAATCTTATATGAAAATGACAGTATGTGGAATGTATTGTTATATCATAATGCCACCCTAGATGCAGTAAGTCATGAGAAAGAAAATCAAATGTTTCTAAATTTCTATGGCTATGATGCCAATAAAGAAGGGATAGATCATTTGCTTCGTACCTTACAATCCAAATATTCGATCTACCAGGAAAGCTCCCGGGAAAAGATAAGAAGACAGAATTCTGCTACGGAATACCCTCATGAAATCGGAATTCTACTAGGTATTCCGGTGTATGATGTTAAGGATTTTATCGGATACCAGGGGAAGAATTATCTATACTGTGGCTTTTGGAAGGTATATCATGAACTTGATTTTGCATTGCAGACCTTTGAAAATTATCGTTTCGTTCGGGAGATAACGATGCAATATATGAAACAAGGCAAAAGATTAGAGGATATAAGAAACTTTATCAAGAAGAGGGGATAAGAATGATTAATAAAGATAGAATTACAAAAGAATTTTGTGAGCTGGTTACGATCGACTCCATCCCGTTTCGTGAAAGACAGATGGCGGATCGATTAACGGAGAAATTGCTGGAACTTGGGTTTACTGTTAAAGAGGATGAGGCATACGAGCAGTATCAGGGAACCAGTGGCAATCTGTATGCATATCTGGAAGGTCAACTTCCCGGGGAACCAATCCTACTATCAGCTCATATGGATACGGTGGAACCTGGCTTGAATAAGAAGCCTATTCTCCATTCGGATGGTACTATTACAAGTGATGGTACTACAGTTTTAGGAGCTGATGATCTCTCAGGAGTAGTAGCTATTCTGGAGGCAGTAAGGACGGCGAGGGAGAAGGGAATTCCACATAGAAGTATTGAGATTTTGTTCGCAATCGCTGAAGAAGTGTACCTGAAGGGAAGTGCAGTATTTGACTATTCCGTTGTGAAAGCGAAGGAAGCTTATGTATTTGATTTGGATGGTGAGATCGGAACAGCAGCAATCAAGGCTCCAACTGTAATATCTCTTACTATTAAATTCATTGGCAAAGCCTCCCATGCAGGCTTTGCTCCGGAACAGGGCATTAATGCAATTGCTGCAGCTGCAATAGCCATAACCCAGACGAAACAAGGCAGAATTGATAAGGATACTACGGTTAATATTGGAACGATTGAAGGTGGTAAAGCACGCAATATAGTTTCTGCAGAATGTATCATTCAAGGAGAGGTAAGAAGTCTAAAGCATGATAAGGCCCTCTCTGAAGTGGAAAGAATCCGAGCAATTTTTGAAGCTGTTGCAGCGGATTGTCAGACTACACTTGAATTTATCACATCCTTTGGATGCATTGCTTACGAAGTATCGTCGAATCACCCGGTAGTAAAGCGTTTCGAAAGAGTCTGCCATAAAATGAAGGTTCCTGTAAAGCTGATAGAAACCTTCGGAGGAAGTGACAATAATAACTTTGCATTCCATGGTATCACAGGAATTGTTCTAGCCTGTGGCATGCATCAGGTTCACTCCCAGAAGGAATTTACCCATGTGGATGAATTGGAGAAATGCAGCAATATCATTTTGAATTTAATTACGGAGCCATAGAATCGATTATTCTGGGCAAAAGGATCATTTTCTAATGAACCGCATTTTTAAAGCGGTTTTCTATTGCTATATCAATGTTAATTATGACAATACATAGTTTGAAATGTAAAAATATTTAGTGGTAAGACACCTTAGTTACCCTCGTAAGAAATACAACATAATATGTGATATTCTGAGAAAAAACTACAAATTTTTGATAATCTATGGTATAATAGTACTAATATTAACGAAATGTTTTTAAAAAGGAAGGTGAGTGACATAAAAATTATTAGACGTGCGGCGTTGCTAGTTTTATTTCTTTGTTATCTCACCGCCACTATAGTTCAGTCAGATTTGTGGGGGAATCTTTTGTCACCGACAGTAACTTTTTTGTTGTTTCTTATTGTAGTTAAGGCTTTTGTGATAAAGGCCAATAATACAGTAAACCGAATCATTGGTATAGCCCTCAGTGTAAGCTTGTTGGCTTGGGCCATTGCAGATATTATGTGGGCGGTAAGTGATATGCTACTTCAAGTAGACCCGGAAGAAATAGGAATTATAACCAGTTTCTATTCAATAACAAACTTAGGAATAACAGTGACTTTAACGGTTTATGGACTGCTGGTTCTTCGCAGATGGAATATTGTACAGACCTTGCTGGACTCGGTGGTCTTATCATATTTAATCATCACACTTCTTTGGATCATTTTTTTAAAAGAAGATTTAACGATGGTAGTCGCATTGTTAGATGATCCCAACTCTCTGATCTGTATTATTACGGATGTCCTGATTATTAACTGGATTATCATGTGGTATGTAGCTGCCAGATCCGGTTACTTCCCTATCCATATCCGTTTTATAACAGCAGGTGCGATAATCTATGCTGTTGCTGATCTGATCTATTATTACCAATATTTATATGGAAACTATAATGCTAATACCGTGTTGGATGCTTCTTATATCCTTTCCTTTGGTTTGTTTGCAGTGGCAGGGTTGATTAAGTTGGATAAGAATAAAATGGAGGATGGAATGCCGATCCTAAATATTGGTAGGAAAGGGAAGGGTTACTTTCTTCTGATGGCACCTATCATGTTAATTACATACCATGGCTTTAAGGTTGAACATATACTGGTATTCATGTCAGTTATACTTTTTTACATTATGGCATCTTCCTATATTCAGAATAATATTTATAGGGAAGCTTTGTTAAAAGAAGAGAAGGAATTAACGTTTGCACTTGAGAATAAAGTGAAGCAGCGAACGGAAGAGCTGGAGGAGAATAATAAAGTATTGCAACATCTGATTGATCAGGATTATATTACTGGATTATACAACAGAAGATATCTGTTGGCTTTTCTCGAAGAAGCATCCGGGAGCTTGGCTGATGACGAGACAATAGCACTTCTTTATCTGGATATTAACCGGTATAAAATGATTACTACAATGTTCGGTCATTATATCGGAGAAAAGATCCTGTATGATATGGCTGAAAAATTAAAACCGATGGAAAAGCTGGCTAAGCGCTGTATTTTATCTTCTTACGGTGATGATGCTTATATTTTTGCTGCAGTAGGAAAATATGATTATATACAAGCCAATGAATTTGCTGAAGAAGCCATTCGGTTGAGCAGTGATATCTATCATATTGAAGGTTATCAGATCAGAATTACTGCAAATATCGGTATCTCTCTGTACCCGTATGATGCTTTGACGATTGGGGAGCTGATTAAACATGCCGACATCGCCATGACTCAAGCAAGAATGAAGGGTTTTAATATAATCCGTGAGTTTGATTTAAAAATGAGTGATATCTTTGTAAGAAGAAATAACATAGAGTTAATGCTGAAAAAGGCGGATTTCAGGAAAGAATTTATTGTATATTACCAACCACAGCTTGAGACAGTGAGTAGAAAAATCATCGGATTTGAAGCCTTATTACGATGGAAAACGGTTAGCGGGGAGTTTATCTCTCCAGCAGAATTTATCTCAGTAGCAGAAGAAACCGGATCAATTATTCCCATTGGTGACTGGGTAATGAGAGCGGTTATGAAACAACTGGTGGAATGGAATTCACGATTTCATGATAAGATAATGATTGGTATTAATGTATCACTAAAGCAGTTGAATTCGGATCAGTTTAAGGGGAATCTAAAGGCAGAGATGGATCTTCTGCAGATTGATCCGAAGTGGGTTGATCTGGAGATTACGGAGTCCCTACAGTTAATGGAGAACCCAGAGGTAATTAATACACTCGAGGAAATTCGCGAGTTGGGTGTTACAATTTCTATTGATGATTTTGGCACGGGGTATTCGTCGCTCAGCTACTTCAAAGGACTTCCAGCGGACCGAATTAAGCTGGCTAAGGAATTGATTGATACGATTCATATGGATGACTTTGACTACCAACTGGTAAAAGCAATCATTCATCTATCTCATGCAAAAGGCATCAAAGTAATTGCTGAAGGGGTTGAGACGCAAGAACAGTGGGAAACATTGAAGGAATTACAGTGTGATGAGGTTCAGGGCTTCTTCTTTGGTAGGCCGGTATCATCAGTGGATATAGAAAAGACCTATTATTGATAATTATAGTATTTCAAGGGAATATTAGATTTCATAATAACCCAGTTTCTATAGGAAATAAATGGAACCAGCATATAGAAAATAGATTATAATTAGAGGTGCATATAGATGAAGTTTATGAAAAAAGAAGACAACATTAAAATGATTTCGGAGCTTTCTAATGTGAAGGGAGTGTCCGGCTTTGAAGATCAGGCCGTTGAGGTTATCAGTTCCTATTGCGAAGAACTTGGTGATATTAAGGAGGACAGTCTACGAAATCTTTATATCTATCGTAAGGGTAATACCGGCAGTCGGCCGGTGGTGCAGCTGGATGCTCACAGTGATGAGGTCGGGTTTATGGTTCAAGCGATACGTCCTAATGGAACCTTGCAGATGATACCTCTTGGAAGTTGGATCACTTATAATATTCCGGCACACAAGGTCTGGGTTAGGAATGGTGATGGGGAATATATACCAGGTATTGTTGGTAGTAAACCTCCTCATTATATGAGTGAGCAGGAGAAGAAACTGAATCTTGAAATACGTCAGCTTACGGTTGATGTAGGTGCCAGATCAGCAGAAGAAGCAATCAAAGACTTTAAGATAAGAATTGGGGAACCCATCGTCCCTCATGTTGAATATAATTATAACGATAAGCAGGATCTGATGATGGGAAAAGCATTTGACAACCGTATCGGTTGTGCAGCTCTTATTAGTACCTTAAAGGCATTAGTGGAAGAAGAGTTGCAAGTGGACTTGGTAGCGGGAATTGCATCGCAGGAGGAGGTTGGAGCAAGAGGTTCTATCGTAACCGCCAGGATAATTAAACCTGATATAGCAATCTGTTTTGAAGGCTGCCCCGCAGATGATACCTTAGTAGATACCTTTGAGGTTCAGACTGTGATTAAAAAAGGACCAATGCTTCGTCATATCGATGCAAAAATGATTACGAATCCCCGTTTTCAGAGATACTCGCTGACAATAGCCGAAAAGAAAGGGATACCCTTCCAGGAGGCTGTTCGATCTGCCGGTTCAACGAACGGAGCTTCCATCCATGTCTCCAATGCGGGCGTTCCAACGATTGTAATCGGTATACCGGTACGTTATGCGCATACACATCATGGGATTTCAACCTATTATGATTTTGAAAACAGTGTTAAATTAGCCTGTGAAATATTAAAGGACATCAATGCAGATATAATAAAGGGCTTTTAAAAATATAAAATCCATAGATAATCCCAAAAGGCAGCAGCAATCTGTTTTTTGGGATTAATTTTAAATAAGAAACTCTTGACATAAGGAATGCATAGATGTATATTCTTATAATAAAAGTGTATAAATATACAATATTTTGAGGTGATCCTATGAAGAAGAAAGTATTTGTTGATGGACTAAGTGGAACGACAGGTTTGAAAATACATGAAAGGCTTGCGCTATATACAGAGCTTGATCTGATTACGATAGAATATGAGAAAAGACGTGATCCGGAAGAAAGAAAGAGATGCTTGAATGAAGCGGATGTGGTATTCTTATGCCTTCCCGACGAGGCTGCGAAGGAAGCTGTCAGTCTGGTAACTAATCCGGATACTCGCATCATTGATGCAAGTACAGCGTATCGTATCGATGATGACTGGACCTATGGTTTGCCCGAATTATCGAAGTCACACAGGGAAGCAATCCAGGATAGTAAGAGAGTAAGCAATCCGGGATGTCATGCTACTGCATTTATCTTAGGAGCATATCCATTGATTTCAAACAAGGTGATGTCTCCGGATTATCCGGTTACCTGCCAGAGCTTAACCGGCTATAGTGGTGGTGGTAAGGCTTTGATTGAAAAATATGAGCAGAACGATGGTAAGAATGATTATGCCAAGGCACCGAGACCCTACGCTCTGTCTCTAAACCATAAACATTTACCGGAGATGAGGAAGCATTCCGGTCTGATGGAAGATCCTTTGTTCATCCCTGTTCTTGGCAATAATTATAAAGGATTGGCAGTTATGTTATCCTTACATACAAAGCTGCTGTCAAAACAAGTATCTGCAAAGGACATTCATGAATTATTAGCCGAGCATTACCAGAACGAAAGATTTGTTAAGGTTATGCCTTATATGCGGGATGCCGAGCTCTTCGATGGAGCACTTGATATCACAGCTTGTAACGATACCAATCATGCAGAAATCTTCGTATTCGGAAACATTACGAAGGGAACAGCTGTAATCATGTCCCGCCTTGACAACCTTGGCAAAGGTGCTTCGGGGGCAGCAATCCAGAATATGAACATCATGCTGGGTATTGAGGAAGGATTGCATTTATAACTGGACTTCCTGGGATTCAGTAGTAATATTTAAATGATTAAATTTTGGTTATGAAAGAAAACAGCAGCTATGTTGTTCGTATTTCGGCTCCAATTATGAAGTTGGAATTCACTAATGGATTTCTCCTATGGTAGAATAGGTCTGAAAAAGCGCAAACTCCTCACTTCTGTTCGTAAACAATTGAAAAAGCATCAATTGTTCAACATGCTTTTTTTCAGCCCTAAACCATATTCGAAATCCATAAGAGAATTGGCCAACTTATAATGAGTCGCCATAATACGAATAATATAACTGCTGTTTTCTTGTTTTACGGAGGGATGATGTTATTTTGTTTTATTACGTATAGATCTGCGAAGTTTCAGTTAGAAACGCAGGGGAGAGGACGTTTTAAAAAGAATGGTGCTTATATTGGATTGATGTGGTCGAGGTGTTGTTGCAGATATCTAAATTCCCTGGATTGAAGTGTGATATGGAAGGTTTCAGCCAGGGAGCAGTATTTATCGATTAGGCTGACTAGGATGGATTCCCGATATATGGGGATTTTGCGCAAGGTTAATGGCCACATATGTTTACCTATGATATCTGCTTCCACCAGGTTTAATGAAAAATACTTCCGTGCATTCTTTAGAGCAAAGCCAGGATGAACATAGCCGTGGAGCCTATGGCTTGGGTCAGGAATATGCCAGTCATAGAGATAAAAATCATGAAGCATGGCTCCACGCACGATACTTCTGATATCAAAGACGATCGGTAGTCGAATAGCTAGTAGGTAGCTGTAATAAGTAACAATGAGAGAGTGTGTATAGGTAGAAATGTTACCATGCTGGATGTATTCCTTCATCTCATTTACCTTGTCTGATTCTAACAACTCACTTAATATATTTATTAATTCTCTTTTTTCTGTGGAAGACAAACGCATAGTTATTTCCCTTTCTGTAGGTAATCTGTGATATTTATATGTTAAAATAAGTTTGTATTTATATTTTAAAGTTTCATAATAGTTTGTATTAGTATTTTAAAGCCTTCATAATAACTTGTATTAGTGTTTAAAGCTTCATAATAATATGTATTAGTATTTTAAATCCTTCATAATAGTTTGTATTAGTATTTTAAAGCCTTCATAATAATTTCTATTTGTATTATAAAGCTTTCTTTATAGT
>FWWL01003087.1_pt1 | contig 31711 bp, 27 predicted proteins | sample 2228331 | NCBI WGS metagenome assembly FWWL01 (sample SAMEA103939775, study PRJEB20133) | metagenome
GATCCAGAAGTTGATCGTGGGTCGGGAACTCCTGGGCCCGGGTTTCTCCGCCTACGCGTGAGATACACGGAGGCCGTCTCGGGTGACCGTCGCGCTCACTGGGAGCCGGCCGGAGGGCTCACTCCCACTCGATGGTGGCCGGGGGCTTGGAGGAGATGTCCAGGACCACGCGGTTGACCCCCCGCACCTCGTTGATCACCCGATTGGATATCCTTTCCAGGACCTCGTAGGGCAGCCTCGCCCAGTCCGCGGTCATGGCGTCCTCGCTGGTCACCGCCCGCACCACGATGGGATAGGCGTAGGTGCGCTCGTCCCCCATGACCCCAACCGTCTTTATATCCGGAAGGATGGCGAAGGACTGCCACAGCTGGCGGTAGAGGCCGGCGCGCTTCACCTCCTCCACCACTATGGCGTCCGCTTCCCGCAGGATCTCCAACTTCTCCGCGGTCACCTCGCCGATGATGCGGATGGCCAGTCCCGGACCGGGAAAGGGCTGCCTCCAGACGATCTCCTCCGGGAGCCCCAGCTCCTCCCCCACCGCGCGCACCTCATCCTTGAAGAGGTTGCGCAGGGGCTCCACCAGGGTGAAATCCATGTGTTCGGGGAGCCCGCCCACGTTGTGGTGGGACTTGATGCGCGCCGCGTCCCGCGTCCCGCTCTCGATGATGTCCGGATACAGCGTCCCCTGCACCAGGTAATGGGTGTCCTTCAGCTCCCGGGCCACCTCCTCGAAGACGCGGATGAACTCCTCCCCGATGGTCTTGCGTTTGACCTCGGGGTCGGTGACCCCTTTCAGCCTGGCCAGGAAGCGGTCCTGGGCCTTCACGTGGATGAGGTTGATGTGGAAATGGCGGCGGAAGGTGTCCTCCACCTGCTCCGCCTCCCCCTTGCGCAGGAGCCCGTGGTCCACGAACACGCAGGTGAGCTGGTCCCCCACCGCCTTGTGCACCAGGACGGCGGCGGTGGCGGAGTCCACCCCACCGGACAGCCCGCAGATGATCTTGTTCTTCCCCACCGTCTCCCGTATCTCCTCCACCGCTTGCTCGATGATGGAGACCATGGTCCAGGAGGGAAGGAGGTCCGCCGCGCTGTAGAGGAAGTTCTTCAATATCTCCATACCCAGGGGGGTGTGCACCACCTCGGGATGGAACTGCACCCCGTACATCTTCCTCTGCACGTCCTCCATGGCCGCCACCGGCGAGGCGGCGGTCCGGGCGGTGACCCGGAACCCCGGCGGGGCCTCCACCACGCTGTCACCGTGGCTCATCCACACCGTCTGCTTGAGGGGGAGCTCCTCGAAGAGGACGCTCCCCCCGATGACCTCCAGCTCCGTCTTCCCGTATTCCCGCACTCCGGTGGCCTCCACCCTTCCCCCCATCTCCCGGGCTATGAGCTGGTGTCCGTAGCATATGCCCAGGATGGGGAGGCCCATCCGGAAGATCTCCGGGTGGGGACTGGGCGCCCCTTCCTGGTAAACGCTGGAAGGTCCGCCGGAGAAGATCAACGCTTTGGCTCCGCGGCGTCTTATCTCCTCGGGCGGGGTGTCGTAGGGGACGATCTCCGAATAGACCTTGCACTCCCTGACCCGTCGCGCTATGAGCTGTGCGTACTGGGCCCCGAAATCCACCACCAGAACGCAGTCCTCCGGTCGAGCCCGCAAAGTCCCCTCCCTTCTCAAGTCCTCACGCGCCCGGTCCCCTCCCCGGGCCTCGGGGAGGGGACCGGTACTCCATTTGCCGCGGAGCGCGGCCGCTTTCCCCGTTCCCGGGTTTCCGGGCAGAGTCCTATTTGATCATGCCCACTCCCTGCTCGTACTGAAGGGCTTTGCCCTCGGTGCGGATGGCGGGAGCCACCATCACCTCGGCGCGCTGGAAGTCCCTGATGCTCTCGTAACCGCAGGTGGCCATGGACATGCGCAGGGCGCCGAAGAGGTTCACCGTGCCGTCGTTCTCGTGGGCCGGTCCCACGAGTATCTCCTTCAAAGTCCAGCGCTGCTCCGTCTTCACACGGGTGCCGCGCGGCAGCTCGGGATGGAAGGTGGCCATGCCCCAGTGATAACCGAGGCCCGGCGCCTCCTTTGCCGAGGCTATGGGGGAGCCGAGCATCACCGCGTCCGCTCCGCAGGCGATGGCCTTGGCGATGTCGCCTCCGGTGCGCATCCCCCCGTCGGCAATCACGTGGACGTAGTTGCCCGTCTCGGTGAGGTGCCTGACGCGGGCCGCCGCGGCGTCGGCCAGCGCCGTGGCCTGGGGCACCCCTATGCCCAGGACCCCCCGGGTGGTGCAGGCGGCTCCCGGGCCCACCCCCACCAGCACCCCCACCGCTCCGGTGCGCATGAGGTGGAGGGCCGTGGAATAGGAGGCGCAACCGCCCACGATGGCCGGGATGGGCAGCTCGGAGATGAACTTCTTGAGGTTAAGGGGCTCGGTGCGGGTGGAGACGTGCTCCGCGCTGATGACCGTCCCCTGGATGACCAGGATGTCCAGGCCGGCTTCCAGGGCTATCTTGTAATATTTTTCCACCCGCTGGGGGGTCAGGGACGCGGCCGCCACCACACCCCCCTCCTTGATCTCCCGGATGCGGCGGTAGATTAGCTCCTCTTTGATGGGCTCCCGGTAGAGCCTCTGCATCCCCGCCGTGGCCTCCTCCTTGGAGAAGGAGGCTATCTCCTCGAAGACCGGCCGGGGGTCCTCGTACCTGGTCTGCAGGCCCTCCAGGTTGAGCACCGCCAGCCCTCCCAGCTTGCCCACGGCGATGGCCATGGGCACGTCCACCACGGCATCCATGGCCGCGGCCAGGAAGGGCAGCTCGAACCGGTAACCCGCCAGTTCCCAGCTTATATCCACGTCGTCGGCATCCCTGGTCCGCCGCGAAGGCACTATGGAAATCTCATCCAGCCCGTATCCCCTTCTTCCTGATTTTCCCAAACCGATCTCAATCTCCATCTTCACCTCCGTTTGGCCGGCGGTCCACCGGGTAGGCCTTTAGCAAACATTCAAACTGAGGATATCGCCTCTCTTGACCGGATAAGACCGATTCCGCGATACGCCGGTATCCCCGGCGACTTTCCTATATGCGACTTTCTCTAAACGTTAGATATTCATTAATATACTCCTTCACCTGCGTGTCAAGGTATGCGGCAACGGGTGGCCTCTCAATCTGTTTCAAACCGGAAAACGCCCGCTGAGACGATACAGCATCGCAACGGGATCGCACTTTCCACAGAGGATTCTCTGTCGTAACCCATCGAAGAAGGCTCACCCCTTTTCGGACATGACCTCACCTGAGGCCAGTGCCGAACACCGCCTCAGGGGACGGTGGTCGTGCACAGCGAGCGTCAGGCGAGCCAGTCCATCACCACCGGCTTTCCCCTCAGGGGAACCAGGGCGGCGCGAAGGGAAAACGGAGAGGAAATCAAAAGGGAGGGGCGGAGCCCCTCCCTTCTGGAACAGCCCTTATTACATCATCCCCGGCGGCATGCCGGCGCCGGCCTTCTCCTCCTCCGGCTTCTCCGCCACCACCGCCTCGGTGGTCAGCAGGAGCCCGGCGATGGAGGCCGCGTTCTGCAGCGCCGAGCGGGTCACCTTGGCGGGGTCGATGATGCCCTCCTTCATCATGTCCACGTACTCCCCGGTCAGGGCGTTGAAGCCGTGGCCCTTGGGGAGGGACTTCACCTTCTCCACCACCACCGAGCCCTCGGCGCCCGCGTTGTTGGCGATCTGCCGGAGAGGCTCCTCCAGGGCGCGCTTGACGATCTCCGCGCCGACCTTCTCATCGCCCTCCAGCTCGTCGGTCTTGATGGCCTCGATGGCGTTGACCAGGATCACGCCTCCGCCGGGCACGATGCCCTCCTCGACCGCGGCCTTGGTGGCGGACAGGGCGTCCTCGATGCGGTGCTTCTTCTCCTTGAGCTCGACCTCGGTGGCGGCACCGACCTTGATCACCGCCACGCCGCCGGAGAGCTTGGCCAGGCGCTCCTGCAGCTTCTCGCGGTCGAACTCGGAGTCGGACTTCTCGATCTCCGCCTTGATCTGGTTGATGCGGCCCTTGATGGCCTCGGGGTCGCCCTGGCCCTCCACGATGATGGTGTCCTCCTTGGTCACCTTCACCTGGCGGGCCCTGCCCAGCATGTCCAGCGTGACGTTCTCCAGCTTGATGCCCAGCTCCTCGCTGATGCTCTGGCCGCCGGTGACGATGGCGATGTCCTGCAGCATGGCCTTACGCCGGTCGCCGAACCCGGGGGCCTTCACCGCCACGGACTGGAAGGTGCCGCGGATCTTGTTCACCACCAGGGTGGCCAGCGCCTCGCCCTCCACGTCCTCGGCGATGACCAGGAGGGGCTTGCCCGCCTGCATGACCTTCTCCAGCACGGGGAGCAGGTCGGCGATGGCGCTGATCTTCTGGTTGGCGATGAGGATGTAGGGGTCGTCGAGGACGGCCTCCATGCGCTCCGGGTCGGTGACCATGTAGGGGGACAGGTAACCCTTGTCGAACTGCATCCCCTCCACGACCTCGAAGCTCATGCCGAAGGTCTGGGATTCCTCCACGGTGATCACGCCGTCCTTGCCCACCTTGTCCATGGCGTCGGCGATGATCTGGCCCACCTCCTCGGAATCGGCGGAGATGGCGGCCACGCGGGAGATCTCCTCCTTGGTCTCCACTTCCTTGGCCATGTCCTTGATGGCCTTGACCACCATGTCCACGGCCTTATCGATCCCCCGCTTCAGGGCCATGGGGTTGGCGCCGGCGGCCACGTTGCGCAGGCCCTCCCTCACCATGGCCTGGGCCAGCACGGTGGCGGTGGTGGTCCCGTCGCCGGCCACGTCGTTGGTCTTGGTGGCCACTTCCTTGGCCAGCTGCACGCCGCAGTTCTCCCAGACGTCCTCCACCTCGATCTCGCGGGCGATGGTCACCCCGTCATTGGTGATCACCGGGGCGCCGAACTTCTTTTCCAGGACCACGTTGCGGCCCTTGGGACCCAGGGTCACCTTGACCGTGTTGGCCAGCTTGTTGACGCCCTCCTCGAGCAAGCGTCGCGCTTCCTCGTCGTACCTTATCTCCTTGGCCATCTCTCTCCACTCCTCCTTAAAGGGTTCTCACCGTCAGCCGTTCTCTCACTTCTCCACCACGGCGAGGATGTCGCGTTCGCTCAGGATGAGGTATTCCTCGCCCTCGATCTTGACCTCCGTCCCCCCGTACTTGGAGTAGATGATGGTGTCTCCCACCTTCACCTCCAGAGGGACGTACTTGCCGTCCTCCCAGCGGCCCGGTCCGACGGCGATGACCTCCCCTTCCTGGGGCTTCTCCTTGGCCGTGTCGGGTATCACCAGGCCGGACTTGGTGCGCTCCTCGCTCTCGCCCGGCTTGACCAGCACCCGATCACCCAGCGGCTTCAGTTTCATCTACGCATCCCTCCTATCCACTCTACTCCTGATCCCATCTCGCTTCTTCCCGCTTCGCCCTTTTTCGCACATGCTCCTACTGATTGCTGGCACTCCAGGGGCTGAGGTGTTATCACTCTGAATTATAGTCTGTTAGCACTCTATCATTGAGAGTGCTAAAGAGAGGATAATATAAAGCGCCCGGGAAATCAAGGGGTGAGACAAGAAATCCTGCCGGCGGGCGACCTCCCCGGCCCGCAGCGCTTCCGGAAATCCCGGGAGGCGGGCCAGGCCTGCCCGCCCCACATCTCCCGGGGTCTCTACCCGGGGAGCGGAAGGGTGGCCACGGCGTCCACGTCCAGGGGCGCCACGTCCCCTTCCTCCAGCATACGCCACCCCAGGTAGGCCACCATGGCCGCGTTGTCCAGACACAGGGACAGGGGAGGGTAGAACAGCCGGGCTCCTTTCTCCTCCAGGGCTTCTCCCAGTCGGGCTCGCAGGTAGCTGTTGGCCGCCACCCCCCCGGCCAGGACCACCCTCCGCACACCCGTCTCCTCCACCGCCCTGACTATCTTGTATACCTGGACCTCCACCACCGCGGCTTGGAAGGAGGCGGCCACGTCCTCCACCCGCGCCTCCACACCCTCCGCACGCGTCCGCTTCACGTAGTTGATCACCGCCGTTTTCAATCCGGAGAGAGAGAAGTTGTAGGTCCCGTCGCGCATCAGGGCCCGGGGAAAGGGGATGGCCTGAGGGTCTCCTTCCCGTGCCAGGCGGTCGATCACCGGGCCCCCGGGATATCCGAGGCCCAGGAACCGGGCTACCTTGTCGTAGGCCTCACCCGCGGCATCGTCCAGGGTCTCGCCCAGCACCCGGTACCGCCGGTGCGCCGGCATGTGCACCAGAAGGGTGTGCCCTCCGGAGACCACGAAGGCAAGGAGCGGCGGTTCCAGGTCCGGGAAATGCAGGAAATTGGCGTAGATGTGGGCTTCCAGGTGGTTGACCGCCAGAAGGGGGAGGTCCAGGGCGAAACATACCGCCTTGGCCGCGGTGAGACCCACCAACAGTGATCCGATGAGCCCCGGTCCCCGGGTAACCGCCACCCCCCTGAGGTCCCGGTAGCCCACGCCGGCTTGTGATAGGGCTTCCCGCACGGCGGGGAGAAGGGCCTCCAGGTGAGCGCGGCCGGCTACCTCGGGGACCACACCGCCGTATTTGGAGTGCAGGCCGGCCTGAGAGGAGATGATCAGGGCACCGATCTCCCCGCCGCGACCCACTACCGCCGCGGAGGTCTCGTCGCAGGAGGTCTCGATGCCCAGAAGGAACTCTCCACCCATGTCAGGTCGCTCCGTATCTGCGCTCCAGCTCCTCCAGCCTTTTTCTGTACTCCTCGGTGGTGATGTCCTCCGTCCACATGATCAGGGCGTCCTCCAGGTTGTCCAGATAGTACTGCCTCCTTTCGCCCATGACCTGGAAACCGAAGCGGGTGTAGAGCTCTATGGCCGGAAGGTTGGACTTGCGCACTTCCAGGGTGAGAAAGCGCGCCCCCATCTTCTCCACCCGCCTCACCAGCTCCAGGAGTAAGCGCGCCCCGATACCCCTGCGGCGTAGGTCCTCGCGCACGGCCAGGGTCATCACGTGAGCCTCGTCGAGTATGAGCAGGGCGCCTCCGTAACCCACCAGCTCACCGCCGCTGCGGGCCACCAGGTAACATCCTTCCCATTTCTCCATCTCCCGCCGGTACATGTCCTCCGTCCAGGGACTGGAAAAGGCCCGCCGTTCCAGGGCCATGACCTCCGGCAGATCCTCGGGCCGCATGCGCTTGACCTGGAGTCCTGGAAGAGGTGTTCTCTCAGGCATCTCTCCTCGCCCCCACGTCCGGACGCCTCAGGTACAGAGGCGCCAGGGACAGATGGTCCGCCACCTCGCCCCGCTCGTACAGCCGGCGGCATAGCCAGGCCAGACCGGCGGGGTCCGGATCCCGTCTCTCCGCCCGGCGCGCGCCGCGCGGCCATATGTCTGGGTAGGCGTCGATCCCGCTCCCCAGAAGGAGAAGGCCGCCCTCCAGGCGGGAGGCCATGCTCCGGAGGAAACGGGCCGTCTCCTCCGGCGAGCATACCTGCGGCCCCGCGAGAGGTTTGGGGAAGGCGAAACCGCCGCTTCCCTCCATCCGGAAGAGAGCGCTGTAGAGCTCACCCCGCCTGGCGTCCACGACCACGAAGACGTTCTCGACCCCTTCCGGTCCCACGGCCAGCGCCGCCAGGCTATCCGGGGCCACCAGGGGAAGACCGAGCACCTCGGCCAGGACCTTGGCGGCCATGACCCCCATGCGGACCCCGGTGAAGGAACCCGGACCTCTCCCCACCCCCAGCAACCCGAGGTCGCGCGGGGAGGCACCCGCCTCGCAGAGCAGGCGTGCGGCGGAGGAGAAAAGTGACCTCGCACCCTCCCCTCCTTCCCAGGAGCTGTGGAAAAGCCCTTCCGGCGCCTCGAGGACCAGAAGCCCACCGGGTCCGGCGAGGTCCATGGCCAGCAGCCATCTACCATTGTTTGCCATCTATCTTCCTCTCCCACTCCTTCAACCTCTCCCACCAATCCGCGCCCCTGGGGACCAGGCGGAGGATCCTCTCCTTCTCCTCTCCGCCGTAGGAGAGCTCCACCTCAAGATAACCCTCGCGAAAAAACCCTCTCACCCGGTCCCCCCACTCCACGGCCACCACTCCCTCTCCCTCCAGGAGTTCCTCCACGCCGAGGTCCAAAAGGTCCGAGTCCCCCTCCAGCCGGTAGGCGTCGAGGTGGTGGAGGGGGAGGCGACCCCGGTACTCTCGGTGGATGGTGAAGGTGGGGCTCACCACCCTTTCAGCCACGCCCAGGCCCTCGGCCAGACCCCGGACGAAGGCGGTCTTGCCGGTCCCCAGCTCCCCCACCAGGAGGACCACATCTCCCGGTCGGAGGAGCTCGGAAAGGAGGGAAGCAAGCCTTCTGGTCTCTCCCTCTCCCCTGGTGCGGAAGACGGGGAACGGGTCTCCGGCGCCGCTTTCTTTCCACATGGTCCCGTGAAACCCGGCACCCTTCAGAATAGGCCCATCTGCTCCGGCTGGTCCTCCGCGGCAGTGAGCGTCTCTTCCGGGAGTCCTTCCTCGGCCTCCCAGCGCACCCTCTCGGCGTCGAGGTGCTCCTTCAACCTCTGGAAATCCTCCACCAGGACGGCCTTCAGAGGGGGCTTGTGCAGGGCGGCCGCCGGGTGGAAAAGGGGGACGTAGGCCAGCCCCCCCTTGCGGATGAGCTTGCCGTGGAGCTGGGAGATTCCTGTCCCGGTGCGGAGGAGGGTCCTGGTGGCATGATTGCCCAGCGTGCAGATGATGCGCGGCCTGATGAGCTCTATCTGCTTGAAGAGGTAGGGGGTGCAGGCGGATAGCTCCTCGGGCAGCGGGTCGCGGTTCTCCGGCGGGCGGCATTTGAGGGTGTTGGCGATGTAGACCTGGGAACGCTTCAGCCCTATGGAGCGCAGGAGCTGGTCCAGGAACTGTCCGGCGGGGCCCACGAAGGGGATGCCCTGGCGGTCCTCGTGAAACCCGGGGGCCTCCCCCACGAACATGATCTCCGCTTCCGGGTCGCCGCTCCCCAGGACCAGATGGGTGCGCGTCCTTCCGAGGGGACAGGCCATGCAGTCCTTGATGGCCTCGTAGAGCTCCTCTAGGGTGGTCGCCTCTCTCCAGTCCCCCATGTCCACCTCCTGACCGCTGAGTAAGGGGCGTCCGCCTCCCCTAGCCCGGCGTGGGCACACGTTCCTTCCCGGAGCAGACGGGTTCCTTCCCCGGGATTAAATAATATTCAACATCCGCTCCCCCTCTTTTACAACCCCGCGCGCGGCGCGGAAGCTGGTCTTGGAGAGCCGGGGGGCGGGCGTCGTCCGCCGGCGGAGGGCTCACGGGCGGCAGGAGTCGTCACGACCGGCTGCGGCACCCAACCTCCAACCCCCCCGCGGAGGGCGCCTGCGCGGGCTTGGAAGGCCGGGGGCGTCGTCCGCCGGCGGAGGGCTCACGGGCGGCAGGAGGAGCAGCTGGTGGCGGTGCAGGATGAACAACCGGAGGAGGAGGCCGAGGAACGGAAATCGCCACCCGAGGCGGAACCGCTCTTGAACCCGAAAGAGGAGAAGAGCTTCTTGATGTCCCGGCTGCCGCACAGGGAGCAGCATTCAGCCACATCCGACATGCTTCGGGCGAAATATTCGAAGGTCTCTCCGCAATCTCCGCATTTGTACTCGTAGAAAGGCATCTCCATCACCTACCTTTCGCTTCAATTCTATTACCCCACGCCGCGCCGGACAATGATCCTTACCGTTATGTCCGCTACTTCGGCGCCCCGCCGGGAACGTGCCCCAAAGCAGGGCGGCGCTTGTCCCGGAGGGAATGCGGGATATATCTTATTGCTCGAACTTCACGGTTCGACAACCTTAACCCCGCGGGTGGGTATCGCAAGGGAGCGGCAAAACGCGGAAAAGCCGGGATGACCAGACAGCCGCGGAAGCCGCTGAAGGCACGACGGGAGACACGGTGGGAATGCAACCAGGCACCGCGGTCGGACGGCCATCGGAGGACACCCACGAAGAAGGGAGCGTGTCCACGCACCGGGATGTGGAGGGGGGCATAAGGCTGATCGGGGCCGGGGAAGGGAGGAGGATGTGGCCCTTTCTCATCCTGGCCGCCACCGCGTTTCTCTTCTTCCGCCAGATGCTCATCCTCCAGGGGCTCCCCTGGGTCTCGGACATAAAGAACTATTATTTCCCCAACTGGAGATACCTCTCGGGGCTTTTACGCGGCGGCGGTTTCGCCTTCTGGTGTCCGGGCATCTACTTCGGGTTCCCTCTCTTCGCCGACAGCGAGATGGGCCTTTTCTACCCCCCGGGCCCATTCTTCATGCTCCTTCCCCCTGTCGCGGGTTTCAACTACTTTCTCATCCTCCATTACCTGCTGGGCGGATGTTTCCTCTACTTGTATTGCAGGGTCCTTGGTCTGGAGCGCTCCTCGTCCTGCTTCGCCGCCGCCCCCTTCATGCTATCGGGATTCTTCTTCTCCCACCTGGTGCACCCCAACGTGGTAGCCACCCTGGCCTGGATGCCCCTATACCTCTACATCCTGGAGAGGGCTCTGAGGGAGGAGAGGTTCTCCTTCCATCTACTGGCCGGGGGGGTCCTCGGCCTGCAGTTCCTATCCGGTTTCCTGATGATCCCCCTCATCGAGATGACCCTCTCCCCCTTCTACGTCTTCCTCCACCCCGGGGCCTCGGGGCGGAAGCCCCGGGCGGCTGCCCTGGTCTCCTGGGCCGCATGCACGCTCCTGGGTCTGGGGCTGGGGATGGTCCAGAACCTCCCCAGCTACCATCTGGTGAACTCCTCCTACCGCGCGGGCGGCCTTTCCTCCTCCCTCTCCAACGTGGGCAACCTCCCCGTTCTGCAGCTCGCCGGTGTATTCCTTCCCCGTGCTTTCGGAAAGGGTCTGGCCCAAAGCGGTTATCTGGGGGCCTGGACCTTCGAGGAGACCTACATCTACATGGGTTTGCTCCCCCTGCTCTTCGCCCCCGCGGCGCTGGTCAGACCCCGACGCTGGCCGGCGTCCTTCCTCTTCCTGTCCGGCACGGCCGCCGTTCTGCTGAGCCTCGGCAACCAGGGGCTCCTCTGGCCCCTACTCCGCCGCCTGCCCGGCTTCCACGTGCTCAAGGGACCCGGCCGCTTCTTCATGGTCGCCAACCTGTTCATCCCCGTCCTGGGGGCCATGGGCTTCGACCGCTGGAAAGTGGGGGAGCTGGCACCGGAGAACCAACGCAGGATCTGGCGAATCTGGGCGGTGTTCGCCGCCGTCTCTGCAGCCCTCCTGGCGCTCTTCGTGTCCCTCTACCGCGCCGATGTCCTCCGTTTCCGGGACTTCGCCGCGGCGGTGAGCGGGCCCCTGCTCACCGGGGTGAACATACCCGCCCGCCAGGTCCTGGACGGGATCACCTCCTACCTCGCCTCTCCCCACCTGGAGCTCCTCCTCCCCCTGGGCATCCTGCTGCTCTTCCTCTTCCTCATGCGCCGTCCCGGAAGGTGGGAAAAGGGAAGGATAAGGACCATCGCCGCCCTCCTGGTCCTCCTCTCCATCCTGGACGTCTTCTACATGGCCGGCCTGGTGTTCAAGCCCGTCCCCCGCAACCGCGTCGAATACCGACCCGCGGTTCTGGACGTGCTGGAGGAAGAGGGCGCCGGGGGGCGGGTAGCCCTTTTAAGCGAGCCGGGGGTGAAGCGGGGCGAGTTCTCCCTGGCCCCCAACCAGCTCCTCCCCTACGGTCTCGAGGACCCCTTCGGGTTCTCCACCATCCCCCCCGCCAGGGTGGACCGCTTCCTCGGACTCCTCCAGAGGGATCCCCGGGAGGGGGCCCTGGCCCTGGCGGGGGTCAAGCTCCTCTTTTCCAACCTGGTGAGGGTGCGGGGGACGGCATACGACCTGGGGTCCCCCTATACCTTCCCCTACTGGATGGGGGGAGTGGAGTACGCCATGGATCCCTCGACCAAAGGCAAAGAGCTGCGGCTGCTCCTGGACGGCCCGGTCCTGGATCAGGACTCCACGGGGACCATCCATTTAAAGCTCCAGGCCCGAAGGGAGGGCCGCCTTCAGGATCTGCCCATGCTGGTCCTGGAAAAGGACACCGGCGAGGATTATTTCCTCACCGTCACCTACGACCAGGGGCCCGTCGACTTCCAGAGGGTCCGGTTCCGTTCCCCCGGTTACGGCGACGGGCGGGAGGCCCTGGAGATCAGGGTCCCGCTCCGCCTGCGCCGTACCGACCGCCTCTCCGTCTTCTCACTGTGCTCGGAGGGGCTGAGGGGCAGCCGCCTGGCCGCCGCGAGCCTCATCGACGAGGACGGCAGGTCCCTGCCGCTCATGCCCTGGGCTCCCCTCTATTCCGACGGCAGGTACGCCGCCTACCGGTTGGAGGACCCCGCCCCACTCGCCTTCACCGCATGGCGGGTGCGCTGGGCCGACGACTGGAAGTCCGCGGTGGACCTGGCCTACCGGGAGGGTTACCGGGAAGGCGAGGTCATACTAGTCCTCTCCGAGGTGGACCTCGGGACGCGGGCCCTTATAGAAGATATTTCCAGGCCTGAGGGGGAGACGAGGGTGGAGAGGCTCAAGTGGGAAGGCGACGAGGTCGTACTCCGGACCTCGGGAGAGGGGGATGCCGTGTTGGTCATCAACCGGGATTACCTCCCCGGGTGGAAAGCCCAGATCGATGGGGAGGATCGCGACCTCTTCTCCGCCTTCGGCTTCCTGACCGCCCTCCACCTGCCGGCGGGGGAGCACCTGGTCACCTTGCGCTACCGGCCTCCGGGGCTTTCGGCAGGAGCCGCCATCAGCCTCATCTCCCTGGCTGCCTTTCTCGGCCTCCTGGTCCTCTCCCTCCGCCGGGAACGGGTCCGGGCCCGGAAAGAGAAAGAGGGAACGGCCCACCTCCCTCCGCCGGACCCCGGCGGGATAAGCGCTTTCTTCCCCTGCTACAACGATTCCGCCACCATCGGCGAGGTGGTGGAGAAGGCCCTCCGCGTGCTGCGGGAGCTCACCGACGATTACGAGGTCATCATCGTGGACGACGGAAGCTCCGACGCCTCGGGAGAGGTCATCGACTCCGTGGCCGCCGCCCACCCGGAGGTGAGAGTTGTGCGGCACGACCGCAACCGCGGCTACGGGGCGGCCTTGCGCAGCGGGATAAAGACATCTTCCAAAAAATGGGTCTTCTATACCGACAGCGACGGGCAGTACGACGTGGAGGAACTGCGCAGGCTCCACGCCCTGAGCGGAGCGGCCGACGTCATCAACGGCTACAAGGTGTCCCGCAGCGACCCCTGGTACCGGGTGGTGCTGGGGGGCATTTACAACTTCCTGGTCCGCCGGATCTTCCGGATCCCCATCCGGGACGTGGACTGCGATTTCCGGCTCATGCGCGGGGACCTGGCCAGGAGCCTCGACCTCCGCTCGGAAGGAGGATCCATCTGCGTGGAGCTGGTGAAGGGCTTGGAGGCCGCGGGGGCGACCTTCGCCGAGGTGCCCGTTCACCACTACCCCCGCCGGGAGGGAAAGAGCCAGTTCTTCCGCCTCCGGAATCTGCTTGCCATGGTGAGGGGCGATGCCTCATTATGGATACGGTTGTGGCGCAGAGGGGAGATCTGAGATGCGGGACGGGGAGAGGCTGGAAGAATATTACCGGGGCCGACGGGTGCTGGTCACCGGAGGGCTGGGTTTCATCGGGAGCAACCTGGTGCGCCGCCTTGTGGACATGGGCTCCCGGGTGACGGTGATCGATGCATGCTACCCGGACCAGGGAGCCAACCTTTTCAACCTGCAGGACGTGCTGGAGGAGGTCACCCTGGTCGTCTCGGACATCGGCGCCACCCGCAATTGCTCCCGGCACCTCCAGGGGCAGGACCTGGTCTTCAACCTCGCCGCCTGCGTCAGTCACGTGGGTTCGCTACACAATCCCTTGCGGGACCTGAAGAGGAACTGCGAGAGCCAGCTGCGCTTCCTGAGCGCCCTGGCGGAGCTCAACCCCGGGGTCCAGGTCATCTACACCGGTTCGCGCAGCCAGTATGGAAGCCCGCTTTACCTGCCGGTGGACGAGGACCACCCCCTCCGCCCTGTGGACATCAACGGGGTACACAAGACCGCCGTGGAGGAATACCACCGCATCCTCCACCAACAGGGTCGTATACGCTACCTCTCCCTGCGCCTCACCAACGTCTTCGGGCCCCGGCACCAGATGATGCACGACGGGCAGGGGTTCCTCAACTGGTTCATCCGCCTCGGGCTGCAGGGGAAGGAGATACGCGTCTTCGGGGACGGAACCCAGGTGAGGGACTTCCTCTACGTGGAGGACGCGGTGCAAGCACTGCTCCTGGCCGGCGCCCACCCGGAATGCCGGGGCATGTCCCTGAACCTGGCCTCCGGAAAGCCCATCACCGTGGCCGAGGCGGCCCAGGCGGTGAGCGAGGAGGCGGGAACCGACTGGACACTGGTCCCCTACCCTCCGGAGCGCGCCTGCGTGGAGCCGGGTGACGTGTTCCTGGACATCTCCCGCCTGCGCTCCGTCCTGGGCTGGGAACCGGTCTGGGATTTCCGCGCCGGTCTCCAGGAGACCATGGCCTTCTACCGCATCAACGGGCAACACTACTTCCATCCCGCCAGGGTCAGATCCTCGCTGCTGGGCAAGAGACCGAGTTGAGCGCGCCAAGGATACCCTTTCTGGACCTTACCCGGCAGGACCGGGAACTCGAAGAGGAGCTCACCCAGGTCTTTTCCTCGTTTCTGAGGCGGGGCAGACATATCCTGGGTCCCGAGGTGGAATCCCTCGAGGAGGAGCTGGCCTCCTTCTGCGGGACGAAGCACGGGGTGGGGGTGGCCTCGGGCACCGACGCCCTCATCCTCGCCCTGCGCGGGCTGGGGTTGGGGGAGGGAGACGAGGTCATCCTCCCCGCCTTCACCGCACCGCCCACGGCGGTGGCCGTGGTCCTGGCCGGGGCGGTCCCCGTGTTCGCAGACGTGGACCCCCGCGACCTCACCCTGGACCCCCGAAGCGTGGAGCGGAGGTTGACCCCCCGCACGCGGTGCATCCTCCCCGTGCACCTTTTCGGACGTCCGGCGGACATGCCCGCCCTCGTGGAGATCGCCGAGCGCCACGGCCTCTTCCTGGTGGAGGACTGCGCCCAATCCCACGGGGCTTCCCTGGAGGGGAGGAAGACGGGGTCCTTCGGAGCGGCCGGCTGCTTCAGCTTCTATCCCACCAAGAACCTCGGTGCCTACGGGGACGGGGGCATGGTGGTGACCTCCGACGGGGAGCTGGCCCGTGAACTGCGCTGCCTCCGCGACTACGGGCGTGTGGACCGGGACCTCCTGGCCCGGGTGGGCCTCAACAGCCGCCTGGACGAGCTGCAGGCCGCCTTCCTGCGCGTCAAGTTGAGACGGCTCCCGGAATGGAACCGCCGCCGCGTGGAAATGGCCCGCAGGTACATCCAGGCCTTCGCCGATCTCCCCCTGAGTCTTCCGGAATGCCGGAAAGGGGAGGGACACGTCTATCACATCTTCGCGGTGAGCAGCGACCGGAGGGACGACCTCCGTCGCCACCTGGCCGAGAAAGGCGTGGAGACGGTGGTCCATTATCCCCTTCCCCTGCACCGGCAACCACCCTTCCGCGGATATCCCGGCCCTCCGTGCCCCGGGGCCGAGGAGGCCTCGCGCCGCGTCCTCTCCCTCCCCCTCTATCCTCACCTCTCCCCGGAGGAGCAAGAGGGGGTCATCGCGGCGGTGAGGTCCTTCTTCGGCGCCTCTTGAGAGCCGGATCCGGGAAAGCCGGAACGGCGTGCCCGCCCCCCGCCCGAACCCGGGGGCGCGGGCGACCCGAGGCGAGGACGGTGTAAGGCGGACGGGGTCGCGGAACACTCGACGGTGAGCGGTCGGGAGGTGGAATATATTACCAGGCTACATCGACCGCAGCCCACAGGGGAAAGCGCTCCCCGGGGGACGGGGTCGCGGAACGCTCATCGGTATGCGGTCAGGCGGCGGTGAGGGATCTTCCGCGGCTGCGAACCGGGGCGGGTGGGATAGCCCACGGGTATCAAGGCCAGGGGCCGCAAGGCCTTGTCGAGCCCCAGGGCGCGGGAGACCTCCTCCTCCCGGAAGGCGCCCACCCAGCAGGTCCCCAGCCCCAGGGCGGTGGCGCCCAGGAGGATGTTCTGCACCGCCGCCGCGGTGTCCTGGATGGAATAGAGCTCCACCCCCCGGCGGCCGTAGCTGGCGGCGTGCGCCTCCAGGTCGGCGCAGACCACGATAACCACCGGCGCCCGGGCCACGAAATCCTGCCCCAGGGCGGCGGCGGCCAGCTCCCTCCTCAGGGCCGCGTCGCGCACCACCACGAACCGCCAGGGCTGCACGTTGCCCGCGGAAGGGGCCAGGCAGGCGCAGGCCAGAAGCCTCTCCACCAGTTCCCCCGGGACCTCCCGCGAGGTATCGAAGGCGCGCACGCTGTGCCTCTTCTCCATGGCCTCGAACACGTCCATCTCCCTCACACCCCTCTCGCTCGGACCTTCCCCTCCCCACGCCGCGGTCATCGAGCCGCTCCGCACGGCGGAAGGACCCCGCTCATCCCCCCTTGACCACGTCCCGGGCGGCGGGGACCCCGGCCACGGATTCCGCGTGCCTCACCGCGTTGCGCACCGCCTCCGCCAGCAGGGAAGCGCCCAGCATTCCCACCGCGTCTGCGGAGGCCTCCACCTCCCCCGTGGCGGCGGCGAAGACCAGGTCGCCGTCCAGTTTGGTGTGACTGGGGGATATGGACCTGGCCAGGCCGTGGTGCCCCCGCTGGGCCACCCAGTTCACGTCGGTCTTGGAAAGGCGGGCGTTGCACACCACCACGCCCAGGGTGGTGTTGGTGCCGGGGAAGACTTCCGGGGTCTCACCCAGGGCCCGGCGCATCAACCGCTCCGTGGAGAGGAACCTCCCCTCGCCGTCCCTCACTCCGGCCAGGATCCGCCCCTCCTCGTCCACCACATCGCCGAAGGCGTTGACCACCGCCAGGGCGAACACCTTGAGCCCTTCCCCCTGGAAGAAGGCGGTTCCCAGCCCGCCCTTGGTGCACCACCGGTAGCCCAGCATCTTCCCCACCGTGGCTCCCATGCCCGCCCCCACGTTGCCCTGGCGCGCGAGCTCCTCCGAGGCCCGGAGGCAGGCCGTGTAGCCCATCTCCTCGTCCGGCCTCGCCGAGGGGTCGCCTATGCCCAGGTCGTAGATCACCCCGGCGGGGACGATGGGAACGCGGGCCAGGCCGGTGTCGAAGCCCACGCCCGACTCCTCCAGAAAACGCATCACCCCCACGGAGGCGGCCAATCCGAAGGCGCTGCCTCCCGCCAGGAGGAAGGCATGGACCTCCTCCACCAGGTTCACCGGGTGGAGGAGGTCCGTCTCCCGGGTCCCCGGCGCCCCTCCCCGGACCTCCACCCCTCCCTTGGTCCCCGGGGGCAGGAGCACCACCGTGCACCCGGTCACGCCCTTCAAATCCTCGGCGTGTCCCACCTTCACCCCCTCAATCCTCAAGGCCATCCCTCCCGTCAGCTCCCATTTTCACGCCTGTCGCCTCTCCGGTCCCCCCATCCGCCGCCCGCGACTCCGGCTCCCCTCGCCCCATCCCTCCGGAGAGCAGCCTCTCCGCCAGAGCAAGGGCCTCCTCCCGCCGGCTCACCCTCCCCTCCATCTGGGCCTCGCGCACCCTCCTCAGCACCTCTCCCACCAGGGGACCCTCCTCCACACCCAGCTCCCGGATCAGGTCCCGACCTCGGATCAGCGGCGGCGTCTCCTCCTCCCGCACCATCTCCTCCAGCAGCTCGCGGCAGGCGCGGACGTACCTCTCCAGGCCCTCCGGGGTGGTGAGGGGCCCCCGGGTGGCGAAGCGATCGGCGGTGGAGAGGAGCACCACGTCTGGCAGGTTCTCACCAAGACGCCGGACCAGCCGGCGGCGGGACCGGGGGGTCAATCCCTCTCGTAAGGCCAGGCCGATATCCATGTGGCCCCCCACCACCGCACCCAGGTACTCCCGGGCGCGGCGCGAGAGCCGCAGCCTCTCCGCCAGCTTCAGGACCGCCTCCCTGCTGAAGGCCTGATGGGAGTGGAAATGGATTCTCCCGTCCTCGCCCCGGGAGAAGGTCAGGGGTTTCCCGGCGTCGTGGTAGAGTGCCGCCAGGCGGAGGAAGGAACGGCGCGGATAGCGGTCCTGGAGCGTCTCCTCCATCCTCCGGAGCATCGTCTCCGCGTGCTCCGGGTAGGTCTTCCGCGGGTCCTCAAGGAGGGCGTCCAGCTCCTCCAGGGTCATCAGGGTGTGGTTCCACACGTCCAGGTGATGATAGGCGTTCTGCTCCAAACCCACCGTCTTTTCCAATTCGGGGAAGAGATATTCCAGGAGCCCGCAGGACTCAATTTCCCCGAATACCCCGCTGCCGCTCACGGTGAGGGTCTCCAGGAGCTCCACCGCCAGACGCTCTCCGGGCGCGCGGGAGATCAGCGGCGCGTATTTCTTCAGATGGTTCAGGGTGCGTTCCTCGAACTCCAGGCCCAGGATGTGCCGGAAACGTAAGGCGCGCAGAAGCCGCACCGGGTCGGCCAGGAAGGATTCCTTGTGGCATTCTCGGAGGATGCCCGCGGCCAGGTCCCTCCAACCGTAATGCTTGTCCAGGAGGTCACCGGGGAGGTGGAGGCTCTCCCGTTCCGCGAGCCTCCCCAGGTCCACGGCCATGGCGTTGATGGTGAAGTCCCGCAGGGAGAGATCCGTCTCCACGCTGAAGCCCCGCAGGGGTGAGAAGTCCACCGTCCGCCGCTTACCGCCATGGCCCAACACCACGCGGTATATGCGTTCCTCGTCGTCCAGCAGAAAACAGCTCCCCCCCACCCTGGACGCCGAAAGGGAGGCGAAGCGTGAGGGGTCTCCCCCCACGACGATGTCCACATCGTCCGCGACGCGGCCCAGCAGGTAATCGCGCAGATACCCCCCTACCAGGAAAACGGGTTCGCTGCTCCCGCCCAAAAGGGAGACCAGTTCGCCCACCAGAGGGTCCTCGGCTCGCAGTTCCCGGAGGGAGAGAGTGTCTCGGAGTCTCCTCAAGGCCCTTCCCCGTCCATCTCGCGTGACCGGCCTCACGCCCCGTCCCCCGCGGAGGGGTCCTTCGCGCCCGCCTCCCGGGAGCGGGCCTGTTTCCACTAATTCCCAGGCTTACCGTCCGGGGTGCATGGTCATCTTACAACCGTTCGCGCCGCCCGTCGACCCTTGGGTGAAGGCAGCGCGGCTCACTCGACACGGGCGCGGGGTCCGTTAAACACGTCCGTCCACTCCGTCCTCACGGAAAACTCCCTCCGGGCGCTAGGTCCGCCGATAACGCCACGGCAGGCGCCATGCTGTCTCCGCTCGCTCCCCGCTGGCAGGGAATCCGCCCCGGCCCGTGCGGATCCACGGCTCTCCTTTTCCCCAGGGCGGACGGGGATCCGATCACTCCCGGACGGTCAAGCGCCCGGACTCATCCCTCCCGCGTCCAGTACACGCGGGCGAAGTCCGCCCCCTGCTGCCACTGGATGTCCAGCCGGCCGGAATAGGCCTTTTCGAACTCCTTGCCCAGGCGCTCGGCCAGGGCCCGGTCGGTGGTCTGGATGACGATCTCGTCTTCCCTCTCCTCGATATGGGCTATGCGCGCGGCGATGTTCTTGCGCAGTTTCTTCTCCGCCACGCTGCGGATGAGGTTCTTGGCCTCCTCGCGATGCGCGCGCAGGAAGTCCCCCCTGAGATACACCACGCCGTCCACCTTGCCCTTGGCCACCTTCTCGCAACCGGGGCAGAGGTGTTTCTCCCATCCGTTGCCCTTCATGATCCTCTGGCGCCTCTCCTCGTCGAAACACCACTTCTGGTCCACGCAGACGGCATAGCAGGAAGGACAGATCTTCACCATCGGACTCCTCCTTCAAATCGTCCGGGGACTTCACCTGTGGCCCAGGATCTCGAGCAGGTGTTCCTCTACCACCCCCTTCATCCTGTCCCGGTTCTGCCTGTCGATCTCGAAGACGCAGACGTCCGTCCTTCCGGTCAGAAGGGAGACGAAAGGAAGGTCGCCCGCGGGTATGGTGGCCAGAAGGGGACGGGGGAGGTCCAGGAGCTCGACCACCCGCTCACGGAACGCGGCGGACAGGGACTCCATCTTCCCTATCTCGTCGATGACCACCAGGTCCGCTCCCCCGCGCGCTCTCTCCATGGCCCGGAGGGCCACCGCCTCCAGGGCTGCGAGGTCCACGACGTACTTCCCCACCCGGGGACCGTCGCGGAGATCCACGTGGGCCAGGACGGCCTCCCCGCCTTCCAGGTCCCGGATGCGAAAACCGCACCGGGTTCTGCCCTCCCTGATTTCCTCGGTAACGAAACCCGCCACCTTGAACCCCAGCCCCGCCAGGTGCTCGGCCACCGCCCTCACCAGGGTGGTCTTTCCGCTGCCCGGGCTGCCTTTCACCAGGACGTTGTTGCCCATTCTACCCCTCGTACGGGGATGATGGAGAGGCCGTCACCTCTCCCACGATTTTAATCATACCCGGAGACTTGCCGGTTAAACGGCCACCGCCGCGCGCCCGCGCGCCCGTGGAAGCCCCGCTCACACCAGGAGCGCACGCCGCGGACCATCCGCTCTCCCCCGACCGACGGTCCACGTACACCCGGGGGACCCGACGGTTCTCATGATGGCCTCGGGCGCGGACGAGGACGGTCCACGTACACCCGGGGCACCCTCTTGCCTATGCAGCAGGTCACCTCGTAGTTGATGGTCCCCAGGACCTCCGCCATCCTCTCCACGCCCACCCTTTCCTCTCCCCACCCCCCGATGACCGTGACCTCCTCGCCCGGATCGCGGCGGTCCTCCCCCAGGTCCACCAGGCACAGGTCCATGCACACCGTGCCCACCAGGGGGTACGCCTTACCACCGATGAGCACCTCCCACCGGTTGGAGAGGGCCCGCGGGACGCCATCGGCGTAACCGACCGGGAGGACCGCCAGCCAGGTGTCCCGGGGACAACGGTAGGTCAGTCCGTAGCTCACCCCCTCCCCCTTCAGGGCCCGGAACACGTGGGATATGCGGGTGCGCAGCGCGAGCGCAGGCCGGATGTCCACCATCCCCGCGTAGGCTGGACCCGGGAGGAGACCGTACATGGCGATGCCCAGGCGTATCATGTCCAGACGGGAACGGGGCATGGATACGGCCGCCCCGGAGGCCGCGGCGTGGACCAGGGGCACCCGCAGGCCCTCCTCCCTCAGCGCCCGCACCACGGCGTCAAACCTCTCCATCTGCTCCTCGGCGAACGGGTCGCCGGGCACGGAGGCCGTGGCCAGGTGGGTATAGACCCCTTCCAGCTCCAGGCCCGAAAGGCTGCAGACCTCTCTGGCCAGAGCCGGGGCTTCCTCCGGGGAGACCCCCACCCGGTGCATGCCCGTGTCCACCTTGAGGTGAACGGGTACCCTTCGGCCGCGGGAGACCGCGGAGCGGGAGAGCTCCCGGGCGTAACCGGCTGTGTACACCGTGGGTATCAAGCCCAGCTCCACCACCCGGTCCGCGGCCTCGGGGGGCGGCTCGAAGAGCAGGTGAAGGGGCGCCTCTATCCCCGCTCCACGGAGCTCCTCGGCCTCCTCCACCAGGGCTACCCCCAGCCGAGAGGCCCCCGCCTCCAGGGCCGCCCTGGAGACCTCCACCGCCCCGTGGCCGTAGGCGTCGGCCTTGACCACAGCCATAACCCGGCACGCGGGACCCACGAGCTCCACGAAGGTGCGGACGTTATGGCGTATGTTCCCCAGGTCTATCTCCGCGCGGGTGGGCCGGTAGGGAAACCCTCCCCCGGGATGCAGCCCCGTCCCCTCGAACCTCAAGCTCGCCTCCTTCCCGCGACCCTCCTCGTCCCCGGTCCCTATCCTCGCCGCCGGCCAGACACCTCAAGCCACCGGACCTCGCCGCTTTTCCTCATCCGCCGGCGCGCAGGTCGGGGCCCGCTCCTTGAACGGCCCGCGGAGGCGAAAGTTGGAAGATGCGGACTCACGGCGGTGACCCGGCCATCCTCACAGCGGGGGAACGGACCAGGAGGATGGGCGGCCTCGCTCACCCTCCGCCCGGCTGAACTCATCCTCTCCCTCCTGCTCTCCCCGCCTTGGCCAGACCGTTAAGGGCCAGGGGCAGGTGGGATACCACATCGCCGGCGATCATGCCCACCCCTCCCACCACGCTGGAGGCCAGCTGCGCGGCCTTCCCGTGCACCATCACCGCGCACTGCGCGGCGGCGAGGATCTCCAGGCCCTGGGCCACCATGGCCGCCAGGCAGCCGGTGAGCACGTCCCCGCTTCCCGCCGTGGCCAGCTCGGGAAGGGCCAGGGGATGGAAGTAGGCCCGTCCGCCGGGCTCCACGATGACCGTGTTGGCTCCCTTGAGGACCACATGGCAGCCGAAGCGGCGGGCGGCCTTTCGGGCGCTTCCCAGGCGGTCCGACTGCACCTCCGCACCGCTCACCCCCAGGAGCCTCCCCAGCTCCCCGGGATGAGGGGTTATGACCGCCGGTCCATCCCTCTCCTCCAGCACCGAGGGGCGCCCGGCCACCCCGTTCAGCCCGTCGGCATCCAGCACCAGGGGAAGGGGCGCCTCGGACACCAGCCTCCTCACAGCGGACACCGTGCCCGGGGCGGTGCCCAGCCCGGGACCAAGGGCCAGTACGTCGAAGGAGGACAGGGACTCGAGGACCGTTTCCGCGGCCTCCTCGGCGAGGCGGCCCCCGCCGTCATCGGGAAGGGGCAGAGTCATGACCTCGGTGAGCTTCACCTCCATGATGTGGTTCAGGGTGGAGGGGACGGCCAGGGTCACCACACCCGCCCCGGCACGCATGGCCGCGCGGGCACACAGGGCCGCCGCTCCCGTGAGTCCGGTGGAGCCGGCCACCACCAGCACCCTCCCGCACATGCCCTTGTGGACGTGCGGCGGACGTCGGGGGAGCATGTCCGCCACGTCCCCCTCCTCCAGGGCGTAGATCTCGCTCTCCACCAGGGAGTGGAGGAGGTGCAGGGGGATGCCTATATCCGCAACCGCCAGTTCCCCCACGAACTCCGCCCCGGGGTAGAGGTAGAGGCCCACCTTGGGCCAGGCCAGGGTGACCGTCCTGGTGGCCCGCACCGCCGGACCGTCCACGGCCCCCGTGGAGGCGTCCACTCCTGAAGGGAGGTCCACGGAGAGCACCGGGACCCCGCTGCGGTTAAGGGCCTCGATGGCCTCGGCGAAGGGCCCCTCGGCGCGCCCCCGGAAACCGAAACCGAAGAGGGCGTCCACGGCCAGGTCGGCTTCCCGCAGCATCCCCTCCAGCAAGGAGGTGTCCCCGGTCCTCACCTGCCCTCCCTGCTCGCGGAAACGGCGGTAGTTGGCCGCCGCGTCCGGGGAGAGCTCATCCGGGCCGGCCAGGAGGAAGACCTCCACCCGGGCCCCCCAGGAGGCGAGGTAGCGGGCCGCGACCAGACCGTCCCCGCCGTTGTTCCCCTTGGCCGCCGCCACCACCACCCGCCGTCCGGCGCAGAGGCCCCCCAGCATGTCCCGGGCCTGTTCGGCCACCGCGCGGCCCGCCCTTTCCATGAGCTCCAGGGTGGGGATCCCTTCCTCCGCGGCGGCACGGTCCAGCTCCGCCATCTCCCGCGGGAAGATAACCCTGATCATGCCCCGTCCTCTCCCAGTGCCTGGACCACGGCCAGAGCGGCCTCCCGGGTGTGGGTCACGCTGACCAGTATCTCCCGGATACCCATGCTCTCCGCCACATCCCGTGCCTTTCCGGAGAGCAGCAGGAACGGGCGCCCGCGCTCGTCGGCCAGAAGCTCGAGCTCCCGCCAGGAGAACCCTCTCACCCCCGTCCCCATGGCCTTGGAAGCGGCCTCCTTGGCGGCGAAGCAGGCGGCGAAGCGCCGTGCCGGGCGGGCGCAGTCCAGGCACCTCTCCCGCTCCCGGTCGGAAAAGAGGCGCGTGGCGAAGGTATCGTGCCGCGCCAGCGCTTCCTCGATCCTGGCGACCTCCACCATGTCTACTCCTATTCCCAGGACTCGCATAGGCCTCCTCCTCCCCCGGCGGGGACCACGGCTTTGCTCGTCAGATCCGGCACTCGGGTACGCTCCCGACTCGCACGGGCTCCTTTTTTTCGGCGGCGCCCACGGGCTCATTCCACGGTCACCGTCTTGGCCAGGTTGCGAGGCTGGTCCACGTTGCAGCCGCGCAGCTTGGCCACGTGATAGGCGAAGAGCTGCAGTGCGGGGGCCATGACCACGGGGTAGTACTGGGGCTTGACCTCCGGGACGTAGATGACCTCCTGGCAGCAACGCGCTATCTCCGCGTCCCCCCGGGTGGCCACGGCTATCACCGGGGCCTGGCGCGCCCTGACCTCCTCCACGTTGCCTCTCATCTTCTCGTACACGGAATCCCGGGGCACCAGGGCCACCACCGGAAAGCCGGGGTGGAGCAGGGCTATGGGGCCGTGCTTCATCTCCCCCGCCGGATATCCCTCGGCGTGGATGTAGGAGATCTCCTTGAGCTTCAGGGCCGCCTCCATGGCCAGCGGGTAATTGATGTTCCTCCCCAGGAAGAGGAAATCCTCGCAGCGGCAGTACTTGTCGGCGCAGCGTTCCACCGTCTCCGTGTCCCCGAGCACCTCCTCTATGCGCGCGGCGAGGCCCTCCAGTTCGCGGAAAGTCCGGGCCACGAACCCGGGTTCCAGCAAACCCCTCTCCTGCCCCAGATACAGCCCCAGGACAAACACCGCCGCCACCTGGGCCAGGAAGGTCTTGGTGGCTGCCACCCCTATCTCCGGCCCGGCATGGGTGTACAGCACCCCGTCCGACTCCCTGGCCATCATGCTCCCCACCACGTTGACCACGGCAAGGGTGGGGGCTCCGTTCTGCTTCGCCCAACGCACGGCGCTCATGGTGTCCGCCGTCTCCCCGGACTGGCTCACCGCCACCACCAGGCAGTTGGGGTCGAGCCGGGGAGCCCGGTAATAGAACTCCGAGGAGATGTCCACCTCCACGGGGATGTCCATCCACCCCTCCATGATGTACCGCCCCAGGAGCGAGGCGTGATAGGAGGTGCCGCAGGAGACGAAGATCACCCGGTTGATGCAGCGGAGGTCGAACCGGTCCCCCTCCAGTTCCTCGATGCGCAGCCTCCCGTCAGGGGCCAGCCTACCCCGCAGGGTATCCAGCCAGGCCTGGGGCTGCTCGTGTATCTCCTTTAACATGAAATCGGCGTAACCGCCCTTCTCCACCGCGGTGACGTCGAAGGGGACATGGAAGACCTCCCTCTCCACCTCCTCCCCGCCCAGATCCACGACCCTCCATCCGTCATTGGTGATCCTCACCAGATCGCCGTTCTCCAGGGAGACCGCCCGGCGGGTGAAGTCCAGGAAAGCCAGGGTGGCCGAGGCCAGGAAGTTCTCCCCCTCCCCCAGCCCTACTAAAAGAGGGCTGTCCCGACGCGCGCCCACCAGGACCCCCGGTTCCCCGGCGCACATGAACACCGCGGCGTAGGTCCCGCGTACGCGGGGCAGCGCCGCGCGCACCGCCTCCAGCAAGTCCCCCCGGTAATTCTCCTCCACCAGGTGGGCGAGGACCTCGGTGTCCGTGCGGGACAGGAAGCGATGTCCGCGAGCGCTCAAATCTTCTTCCAGTTCCTGGAAGTTCTCGATGATGCCGTTGTGCACCACGGCTATGCGTCCGTTGCAGTCCAGGTGGGGATGGGCGTTCTCCATGGAGGGCACCCCGTGGGTGGCCCAGCGGGTATGGGCGATACCCGTCCCTCCCTCGGAGGGCAGCCCCCGCAGGTGCGGCTCCAGCTGATCGAGGTTGCCCTTCCGCTTGAGCACCCTGATGTTCCCGTTCTCCTGGATGCCCAGACCGGCTGAGTCGTAACCGCGGTATTCCAGCCGCCTGAGGCCGTGGAAAAGGGTGGCCGCCACCGGCCTGGGCCCCGTGTAACCCACGATGCCGCACACGTCAGCCCATCTCCCTCTCAACCACCGCGGCCAGCTCCCGGGCCGCCCTCTCCGCAAGCTCGCCGTCCAGCGCCTCCACCATGACCCTGAGGACGGGCTCCGTCCCGGAGGGCCGCAGGAGCACCCTCCCCCGCTCCCCCAATCGCTCTTCCCAGGCGCGCAACGAGGAGAGGATGCACTCATTCTCTTCCCAGGCCTCCTTGTCCCTCACTCTCACGTTCAAAAGCACCTGGGGGACCTTCACCACCAGCCGGGAGAGGGAGGAGAGCCTCTCGCCCGTCTCCGTGACCGCTTCCAGCAACTTGAGGGCGGTGACCAGCCCGTCGCCCGTGGTGGTGTGGTCCAGGAAGATGATGTGGCCCGACTGCTCGCCTCCCAGGTTCAGGTCCGAGGCCAACATCCTCTCCAGCACGTATCGGTCTCCCACCGCCGTCTGGTGGACCTTTATCCCCTCCCGCTCCATGGCCAGGTGGAAACCCAGGTTGGACATCACCGTGGCCACCACCGCGTTGCCTTTGAGGACGCCCTTTTCCTTCATGCGCACCGCGCAGATGGCCATGATGTGGTCGCCGTCCGCCATTTCCCCCTTCTCGTCCACGGCTATCAGGCGGTCGGCATCCCCGTCGAAGGCCAACCCCAGCAGGGCGCCCTCCTCTACCACCGCCCTTTGAAGCCTCCCGCAGTGGGTGGAACCGCACTCCAAGTTGATGTTCAGGCCGTCGGGCTCCGCGTTGATGGTCACCACCTCCGCTCCCAGACGGCGTAGCAGCTCAGGAGCGACGCGGTAGGAAGCCCCGTGGGCGCAGTCCACCACCACTTTCATGCCGGAGAGATCGGGTCGGGCCACGGAGAGCAGGTGTTCCAGGTATTCCTCCTCCGCCCCGGAGGCAGGACGCGAGCAGCCTACCTGGTCGCCCTTGAGCCTGGTGCGCGGCTCCCCCTCCTCCACCAGGCGTTCCACCTCGTTCTCCAGCTCGTCGGGGAGCTTGTAACCGTCCCGGTGGAAGAACTTGATCCCGTTGTCCGTGGCCGGGTTGTGCGAGGCGGAGATGACCACCCCGGCATCGGCTCCCCGGGCGCGGGTGAGAAAGGCGACCGCGGGTGTGGGGATCACTCCCAGGAGCTCCACATCCCCTCCCCCGGAGCAGATGCCCGCCACCAGAGCCGCCTCCAACATGTCTCCGGAGAGCCTGGTGTCCTTTCCCACCAGGATCCGCGGCCGGGAACCTCGCTCGCTGAGCGCTTTCACCGCCGCCCATCCCAGGCGCATGGCCAGCTCCGGGGTGAGCTCCACGTTGGCCTCGCCCCTCACCCCGTCCGTCCCGAAAAGGCGTCGTCTTCCTTCCTTCCCCTTGTGCATCTCACCGTTTTTAACTTTCTCTTCCTTCCGGACCTTCCCTTGGAACGACTCCGAAAGCCGCTCCTGCGCTGTGATTTTTCATCTCCCGACGCCCCTATGGACTATATCACCCTCAGTCCGCGGGCTTCAAGGCGAGTCAGGCACAGCAGCCCACCCTGCAGACGGGCCGTCATCCCGACCCTTTCGGGCCGAGCCTCGAGCATCCGCCGCCCCTTCCCGTCCCCCTGACCAATCCTTCTCCGCTGGCGAACACAAGACTCACCCTCACTCCCGTCACCAACAAGATGCGGCGGCAAGCAGCTGCGAGGGAGAAGGGACGAGGCGGCTTTCCTCCGTGCGCATACACCACCCTGATCCCCCTGAGTCCCCGGCAACGGGGGGCATGAAGACTCTTCATCGACCGCACGGGGCAAAACCGGGTATGATGCTGGACCTCGGCAGGGAACAAAAAGGCCTTCCCTCGGGTATATGATGATCCGGGCTTCAAGAGGTCAGCGCTTGGAGAACTGAGGACGCTTGCGGGCTTTCTTCAGGCCGTACTTCTTGCGCTCCTTCATCCGGGGATCTCGCCGCAGGAGGCCGGCCTTCTTCAGATCGGAGCGCAGGGTCTCATCGCAGTCCACAAGGGCGCGGGCTATGCCGTGGCGGAGGGCCCCCGCCTGGCCGGAGATGCCGCCGCCCCGGATGGTGGCCACCACCTTGTAGCGCCCCACGCAGCCGGCCACCTCCAGGGACTGCATTATCTGATCGCGCAGGGTCTGGCGGGGAAAATAGTCCTCCAGGCTCCTGCCGTTGATGACGAACTCGCCCTCGCCGGGGTACAGCCATACCCTGGCCACGGCTTCCTTCCTTCTGCCCGTACCGTAACCCAGATGCTGCGGCAAAGGTCACACCTGCCTTCCCGTGTTCATGTGCCCAGGGAGATCTTCTCCGGCTTCTGGGCCTGATGAGGATGATCCGGACCGGCGTAGACGTGGAGCTTGCGGAACATAGCCCGGCCCAGCCGGTTCTTGGGGAGCATCCCCTTCACCGCTTTCTCCACCACCATCTCCGGTTTCTCCTGGAGGAGCTTGCGGTAGGTGAACTCCCTCAGCCCCCCGGGGTAACCGGAGTGCCGGTAGTACTTCTTCTTGTCCAGCTTCTCGCCGGTGAGCACGACTTTGTCCGCGTTGACCACCACCACGTGGTCGCCCACGTCCAGGTGAGGGACGTAGATGGGCTTGTTCTTGCCCCTGAGGATCTTGGCCACCTCGGAGGCCAGCCTCCCCAGGACCATGCCCTGGGCGTCCACGAGATACCACCGGCGCTCTATGTCCGCTTTCCTGGTACTGTAGGTCTTCATGATCCCGCGTCGCCTCGTCTCTTTTTCACAGCACGACAAACAATAATGATAGAGGCCGCCCCTCTCACTGTCAAGGAAACGATCCCTCCAGGTTGAACATGAGAGATCACCCCTTTCTTCCTGTCCAACCTTCCAGTTTTGTCAGGATGACAGGGTGGTCTCTCAGCCTTTCTCAACCCGGAAAACGCCTACCGGAATGATACAGCATCATTCCTCCAAGGACGTCTCCTCCAGGTCGAACACGAGAGTCGCCCTTTCTTCCCGTCCCATCCTCCCGTCTCGCCAGGACGGGAGGGTGGTCTGTCGGCCTTCCCCGACCCGGAAGGCGCCTCCCGGGATGATGCGGGACAGAAGACCTCCTTCTTCCATCAGGCCTGCAGGTTGGTAGGCAAAAGGACCCTTCGCCCGACCGAGGAGCATCGAAGACCTCTTTCTTCCATCGTGGCCCGCAGGTGCTGGCGGAACGGAAGGCGATCCCTGGGTCTTTTCAACCCGGAAAGCCCGTGGGGTGTTCATGTCCTTGAGAGGAACTCCCGTACTCCAGCCAAGCCTCGATAAGGCCTCTCAGGGCGGGGGCGGCCGCGGAGGCGGCGCGGAGCACCTCCTCGTGGGATACGGGGTGGGGACGGCGCAAGTCCCAGGTGTTGGTTATCACGCTCACCCCGTTGACCCGCATCCTCAGGTACCGGGCGTAAAGGGCCTCCGGGACCATGCTCATGGACACCGCGTCCCCTCCGATGAGGCGCAGAAAGCGCAGTTCGGCCCCCGTCTCGTAGGAGGGTCCGGAGACCGCCACCAGCACCCCCTCCACCAGCGGCCAGCCCTCGGCCTGGGCTCTGGCGAGGAGGAAATCCCCGCAAGCGGCGTCGTAGAGGTCGCAAAGGTCCACGAAAGCCGGGGCACCGGAAGCGTCCCGCACGCCGCGCAGGGGGTTCGCCCCCATGAGATTTACGTGGTCCCTGACCAGCATCAGGAAACCGCGTTCGTATGCCGGGTTCAGGGCTCCCGCCGCGTTGCACAGGAGCACCCTCCTGACCCCCAGGGAGGCCAGGACACGCACCGGGAAGCACACCTGATCCATGGTCAGGCCCTCGTAATAATGCGGCCTTCCCTTTTGGAAGACGACGCCTTTCCCTCCGCGTTCGCCCAGGATCAGCGTCCCCGCGTGACCGGGCACGCCCGAGGGCGGCCATCCCGGTATCTCCCCGAAGGGCACCTCCAGCGTGCCCTCCAGGCCGGGCACCGCCTCCCCCTGCCCGCTTCCCAACACCACCGCTACTTCCGGCGGGGAGAGGCCCTTATCCCTCACCAGGGAGCGCAGGAATCCCGCCGCGGCCTCCGGTGAGGCATCCCTCTCCCCCCTCATAGCTCACGATCACCCCTTACGCCTCGATCCCATGCCCTCCACATGGCTGGTCTCCCGCACCCATGCACGCCTCGAAACCTCGTTGGGGCGCTTTCCTCACCTGTACGGCCGGATCCCGCCTCGACATGCCTCGACCCCGGGCCTTTCTCCCACCTCCTGCAGTTCGCCGCCGCCCCTTCCGCGGTCCGTCCCCCGTGCGCCCTCAGACCCGTGCGGCTCGACCCCCCGGGGTAGGGAACCCGGCGCGTCCGGGGCCACCTTACCCGGATATGGTATAAATTGCCAATCACGCATCCGGCCTCTCCACCCGCGTCGGTAACGACCTCGCCTCCCCCGAATGGCGCTTCGCGTCGAGACCTCCCGCCTCGGGCCTACGCCTCCTCCCGCGTCCCGTCACCCTCACTCCCCGGCCATGCGCTCCTTGAGCAGGGCGATGCTCTCCACGGGGGTGGGGTCCACGCCGTTGAGCAGGGCCAGGTACACGCTGACGAAATCCCCCAGCAATATGGCCCCCAGGATCTTTTCGGTGCGGGTGCGCCCGCCCACCCGGATGACGGTAACCCCGCCCACCTTGTCTCGCAGGAGGTCCGCGGTGATGTCCACCCGCTTGGCCACCCGGGGATGGGCGTCCTCCTCCAGGAGGAAGACCACCTCCACCCTGCGGGAGAAGTCGTCCAGCCTGTGCCACCCCACGATCTCGTTGTGGTTCATCTCCGGCAGGACGTGATGGAAGGCGGGGACCTTGGAATTCTCGTTGAACTGGCACTTCCAGCGGTAAGCGGCCACCTCCAGGAGCCCCTCCGTTCCGTAGATCACCGGGACTTTCCCCACCAGGCGCAGGGCCATCTGCTTGGCGAAATTGCGGCCTACCGAGGACAGTCGTCCCCACTCCGCAGCCTTTTCCTCCAGGAAATCCGCCGCCTCGTAGGCCACTCGGATGAATCCCTGCATGAGACCCAGGCGCTCCACCACCGCCGCCGCGGGGAGGAAGAGATAGGGAAGCGCCGCCCGCGGCTGAAGGCCGGGCGGGAGGACCACGCAGGAATGCCTGTATCCGCGGGCCTTTTCCAGGATCTGCCCGCCGGAGGTTAGCACCAGCGGACGGCAGCCCAGATATATGGCGTCGTCGTAGGCGGACAGGGTCTCCTCGGTGTTCCCGGAATAGCTGGCCACCACGGCCAGCGTGTCCGGACCGAGTAGGGCGGGGAGTCTATAGGAGCGGTGCACGCTTACGGGCATCCCGGTGGCCTCCTCGAGCAGGGCGCGGAGGATGTCCCCGCCGATGGCCGAACCGCCCATCCCCAGGTAAGCGATACGCCCTATGCCCTCCCCCGGGGGTAGGGCGGCGAGCTCGCGTCCCATGCGCAGGGCCTCCCTGCACTGCCGGGGGAAGGATTCCACGGCGGCCAGCATGCCCTCCGGGTCACCCTGCTCCAGGACCAACACGTCGTCCAGGTCGACCCTCTCCTCCTCCATGACCTCTCCTTTCCTCCGTCTTCCCCTTCCGCCGGTCCAACGTCTTCCGCGGGGGGCGTCAGGTCCGAGGCCCGGACCTAGACACCTTCTTGTCACCTCTCCCTCGCCGTCGAGACCTCTCCCAGCCGCCCTCCGGCCGGCAAAGGGGCTCGCACGTGGGACGTGCCCCGCATCCCGGCATGCTTGACCCAC